>Ga0364867_10320_pt1 | contig 29429 bp, 33 predicted proteins | sample ExccelAu500001D4_3_FD_206915 | JGI IMG/M metagenome (GOLD analysis project Ga0364867, IMG submission 206915) | Enriched cells from Trout Bog Lake Hypolimnion, Wisconsin, USA - BchlTB.Aug13.5000.01.D4 | ecosystem: Environmental > Aquatic > Freshwater > Lake > Hypolimnion/Profundal zone | place... | reverse complement strand
GTTTTTCAATCTGTTCTGTTAAAGCGTATATACCAGTCGTTTCAATTTTTTTCATTACTACTTTACCTTCACGCTCTACCATACCCATAATAATATCTTTAGGCTTCTCATTAAAATGAGGAACATATTTTCTGTTATGTCCTTTACCTCCAAAAAATGACTCGTCAACTTCAACAATGCCGTCTAATAGACTGCCGTCAGTTTCAGCCATAATACTTCTGATTTGTTTAAACATTCTCCAAGCGGTTTTATATGTTACTACTAGCATTCTCTCAAGTTGTTTAGCAGAAGTACCGCTTCTTGTTTGTGTCATGAGATAAATAGCAAAGAACCAAAGATCAAGCGGTGTAGTAGATTTCTCAAAAATAGTACCAGCTAACGGAAAAATATGGTGACCGCATGAGTTACAAGCATATGCTGTACGACCCTTTACAGGATAAAAACGTTGTTCTGTATGGCATTTAGGACAGGCATGAAGTTCTGGAAAACGAGCTTGCTTAATAGCTTCCAAACATTGCTCATGTGTACCATATTTTGCCTTGAATTGTCTGAGGCTAAATTTGTTATTCATGAGGTTAGTATATCAGATGAGTTCCTTGTTGTCAGGGGATAAGTGTCAAATTTTCCCCTTGCAAACCGTACATTTTCAGCATATATATGAGAAAGTGTTACATAATAAAAAAATCCCATTAGCTTTGATTTTTTTTGTATATTTACTTATTCCGTCTCACGTATATGCATCTGATACGTGTTGTTTGGGACAAGGAGGAGATAATTACTGTGATTTTTCAACAAACCGATTGTATTGTAAGAATGGTCAAGTCAGTAACCAATGTACTTGCCAAGCTGCTATTACACCAACTCCGACTGCTATTCCAACAGCTATACCGGTAATTTCTCCGACTTATCCTTCGTGTCCCGCATATTCTTCCTTTAGTCAAAGCAATAATGCATGCACGTGCAATTCCGGTTACATTGTAAGTCAGAATTCATGTGTAACATATGCGCAGTATTGCCAAGCACAATATGGCAACAATGCTCTATATGATTCCGGTAGCAATGCATGCGGCTGTTCCTCGGGATATACCTGGAATGCCAATGCTACAGAGTGTGTTACGATGGATGATTTCTGTAACGAAAAGCTTGGTAACCAAAGCTATTATAATAGTACAGACAATCAGTGCTATTGCTATAGCGGGTATACAATTCAAAATAGTCAGTGTCAGCTGATTCCAGCACAAAGTATCACAAATGGCCCGAATACAAGTATTCCAATTGCTATTGATACACCTGTCGCGATTCCAACACTTGCGGGAGTTATTATACCAACTCACTCTCCCACAAAAGCTCCCGATAAAAAATCAAATGTAAATAGTGATCTCAATAAAAAAGTGCCGGGACTACACGGCTATATTGCTGTGAAGAAAAAACCTGAAGGTTTTTTTCAGAATATATTTAGTACTATTTTGAACATCATTATAAAAGCATTTAATCTATGAACATACATCCAAATAAGTTGTCTTAAAAAGCGAATCTTTTAAGAAAATATTATTTCTAAAAAATTGTCGCTTTCCAACTCATATGAGTTAAAGTATATTGCGTTTCAGGTTATATAAATCAGGCAGGAAAAGTTCATAAAGATCCCACAAAAAAAGCCCATTTAACAATGAGCTTTTTATGAATAAGACGTTAATGATTAGCCTCGTGTTACATTTTTTGCACTTGGGCCTCTATCACCATTAACAACTTCAAAGCTGACTGTATCGCCAACTTGAATTTCGTCAAATGTTACGCCTTTTAGATCATTAGAATGAAAAAATAGATCTTTTTCTCCACCTTCACGACTAATAAATCCAAATCCTTTATCCATTTTAGTTTTTACTGTTCCTGTCATATATACCTCCTTTCTTATCTAAATTATATCAGAAATACCAGTGAGAATGGTATAATAACTTATCAAAGACATCTCTTCTTCAAATAAATTATATATTTCTGAGTCCCTCATGCCTAATGCAGGCAGGGGTGTTTTTGCGAAAGTTGCTATCAAAAAGGGTGAGCTTATTGAAAAATGTCCCGTTATCTCAATTCCCGGGCATGATGTCGCCGCTTTGTCGGAAAGCATCCTTCTGACATATTTTTATTTTTTTGGAAAGAAGAGAGAACGGATGGTGGTTGCCTTGGGTTTTGGATCAATCTACAATCATACAGACACCCCCAACGCGGTATATAAAGAGCACGGGAAAGAGCAAATAATTGATTTTATCGCCTTGAGAGATATACAAAAGGATGAGGAAATAACCGTGAATTATATACAAGGAAATAACAACAAGCATCCCCTCTGGTTTTCGGAATAAATTTGGAGTGAATGCATATATTTTTTTACTCTACCAAATGTAATTTGGTCAAGGATAAGTTTATCATAATTTAAGTGGCCGTTTTTATAAATATCCCAATTAGGGTTATTCTAATTTGGGATATATTATTATTTTATGAAGTCAATTTACGCTGATGATTATAAAATAACTATTGAAAAACTAAAAAAAGCTCGTTTATCTGCTGGTCTAACTCAAGTAGATACTTCCAAAAAACTAAATAAATCTCAGTCATATATCTCAAAAGTTGAAAATTCACAAAGAAGAATTGATGTTATTGAATTAAAAGAATTAGCCAAGCTTTATAAAATTAATCCAGCAGAACTATTATGATACATAATTTAGTAAATTATATGTTAAAAAACATCTTATTAGCGATAAAATTTGTCCGTCTTAAATCATGAAATTAAAAATTTATTACGATAGTTTTCAGGAAGGTTCATGGTTTCAGAGGCTACATCCACTTTTATCTAATGCAGAACTTTCTCCTTTCCCAAAAATTAGCGAAGCATCGGAATTACTATCAAAAGCACTTTCCTATGATCGACCAGATATTATACTCACAGATAACGATACTCCAATTCTGGTGCTTGAAAGAACCATTGAAGTACCCAGTGGACATAATGTAGGACAACGGTTTTCAAGATTAGTTGCTGCAGCGGTAATGAAAGTGCCTGTTGTATATTTTGGACCCTACGCAGCCTATAAACATGGAGGTGCGACACAAGGTCCCAGATACATGAATTTGAGACTGTTTTATGCTCTTAAGAAAATGGCCGAGATTGAAGCTTCTGCAGTCACGATAATTAACTGGCCCGTGGACTCCAACTATGAAATTATCCGGTCTGAAGAGAAAGATGAAAAGGTTAAGCAGTATCTGGAATTGTTTTTTACATTATATTTATCTGATGGATTACCAAATATGATCAGTAAATTGATGAACTCCCAATTGGAAGTGGAGTTTCAGGAAGAGAGAAGAAAATTTATTACTTCTTTTGTTTCTCGTCCAAATAATTATGATTTACCTCCAACCTCAGTAATTTCAGATCTTAATTCCAATATTGGCCTACTCCAATCTGCAGGAGTTAATAATTTAAGGTGTAATGAGACAGTTCTTTACAATATAGGTATGACATATATAAGATCAGATCCCTATACAGGAATGTGTATGCTATATTCATATTTGTACTGTGGAGGGTTTAAAGATAGAATTAGAAATTTAGTCCTCTATTTCCCGAATATTTCACAAGAAATGTGGAGGGTAGCCGCCACGTCTGCAACAAGAAAAGATATCCGTCTATATAAATTTGCTGCTGATGGAATCATCTTCTCTGATGGGTATTTATCAAAATTTGAACTCTAATTATGGTTTATTAAAAAAGAGTAACGATTCATGTGCCATCTTGTTTGCTCTTCGGTTAATACCATTTCGACTAGTGATAGTGATAATCTCAAAACCAGCTTTTTTTGCCAAATCTGTAGCCATTTCATTTAAGTCAATCTTTTTTCCTTTTACCACAGGATCACCTAAAAGCATAAACATTTTACCTTTTTTCTTAAGTACTCGATAAGACTCATTAATCATTTCTCCGAAGCCTTTTTTAAATTCTACTACAACATTTTTGGATTGTCTTTTACCTCCTGTAAGCTCACAGTCTATTTTTTTGGGATCATAACCCAACCATTTCAAACTGAGCATACCGTATTCCGCATAGGGTATGCTAGCGATATACGGAGGGTGTGTAATAATCGCATCCACTAAATTATTTTCTAATTGTATGGCTCTGGCATTCCCATGGATAATTGTTGGTATAGGTTTATTTTTTAATGCTTCTTCAAGTAGTGACACACTTTTTATAATTTCATCTAAGCGGGCGAGAAATAATGAAATTGGTGAAGATATTTTATTTTTATTTTTGTCAAACATAACATTAGGATATGAACTATGGGCATTACTACTTTTTCTTAAAATATCGCTTAAAGCTACTAATCCTATAGATTTAAAAGTTTCCAGTTCGGATTGATTGATTACTGTATCTATAGCAATTAATTCAAATAACGCATTTTCTTTGAACCACTTTTTATACCAAACATCTGACCATCTAGGATCTGATTTAATTTTATTTTCCTTATTCGCATTTAATTTTTCAGTTAGTAAAGACATTTGTGGTTTTTTTGTATAGGGTGTGAGTTCTTTATTTAAGTATGCATAAAAAGCAGATATTTCGGAATTATTTACCGGTGTGGTTTTAACTTTACTAATTAATACTGCCAGTGGATTTAGATCTATACCAACAGACCGTCTATTTGAGAGCGAAGCTTCAAGTAAAGTCGTTCCTGATCCACAATATGGATCTAAAACTATATCGTTTTCATTGGTAAGTAGTTCAATAACTTGTTTGGCAATCTGGGGAATAAATTTACCCGAATATCTATGAATTGGGTGAGTTAGATATTGTGTATCTGATTTTGTATGATTCCAATCCAATGATGTAATTTTATTAATTAAGACTTGCATATTAAATAGATTGGAGAGAAGTATTGCTTTTAAAATTCACTTCACCTGTTTTTGATACTAAAAAATAACAAAATTGGTCATTTCTTGTAAATAAAGACTTTGAATTAAACCCCAGGGCTGGGATAAATATATATTCCTGAGGTGTTAAAGTTAACTTGTTATTTCTATCATTGAAATTTTTTAAGGCTGTAATCAAATCTACACTTTTTTCAGAAATCATTGTTGTCAGTTTAACCTCGTCTACTAATGAATAGTTAGGTTTCATTTCAATTATGAGCATGTAATTATCTTTTATTGCTAATAAATCCGGTACAAATTTATTCATGCTGTGTCTTCTGTGGTCAGGACTATCATCCCTCGCAAGAAGGGGATCAACCATATAAAAAGGTGGTACTTCGTCATCCGAACCATTTGGATACTGTCCAGCTATAAGTTTCCAATTATTTTGTTTCAGGTATTTCCGAACATAATAATGGATTGTATCTTCACGCATATTAATTTTTAGTAAATATCATTACAAATTCATTTTGAATAATTCGTTCTTGCCATGGTACTTCGGAATTACTATTATTGAACTTGAGTTTTTGATTTATCACTTGATCTAACTGAAGTTTTTGAGCTTTAAATACTTCCGCAATAATAACATCAGTTGGAATAACATAATCACCTAATCTTTTATTACCTACGACAAAAGCAACTCTACCGCCAATTCTTAACCACTCACTAAAAAGTTTTGCAAGCGTAGTCATGTCGTCGAAGAATTGCATCATCATATGTTTTCTATGAGTCATTTTTCTTGACCCGTCAGATTTGAATTCGTTTTCAAAAAAATTGACGAAAGTTTTACTATACTTTGCCGTTTCCCACTTATTATTAATTTCCTTATCATTTTTAATAAATTCTGAACCAATAATACCTTCGTTGAAAGCATAGGGGTCATATTTTAAAATAGGATCTAGAGTACGATAACTTAATAAATGAGTCCGTATGTAACTTAGAGATTCGACACCATATGGTGGTGAAGTAATAATATAATTTATAGAGTTTTTCTTTATAGAAGCTTTTAATATATTATCTTTTATTACCTTTATTGTATTAGCGTCAGAAATTAAATCTTTATGTGACCCCTGTGAAGCATTGATATCTCTAATCATTTTTGCTAATGCCCTATTCACTAGTCGCAATACGTCTACATTCTCTCTTGGGTTTTTAGAGTATTCCGCTCGTATGACATCTACATCAACATTTCCTATACTTCTCATGCACGATGAGAGCGCGCAGCAAATGAAGTCTTGTTCATATCCTTTTAAAGTTTCTGCAAATTCAACAACGATAGATATTCCAAGTAAAGCTTCAGGAGTCAACCATTTTTCATAGTTTGCAAACTTAACTATATTGCAGCCAGGTCTTGAAAGTATTTCCTCATGAGAAATTGAATTAACCTGACGGTTTTGAACAAAAATATTCCAACGTTCATTATAGAAATTAGAAAGGGATTCTATTAACAGTTCTAAGGCACTTGTTGACGATGGAAATTTACTTTTAGCTCTGGAGATTAAAGCCGACAATGGGCATATCTCAACACCAATTGCATTATATCCCATTAATCTGCTTTCTACTAATGTTGTACCACTTCCTGCAAATGGATCTAAGATAACTTCATCCGGTTTAACATTAAAATGATTTATAAGAGCACGAACTAAATGAGAAGGGAATCTTCCTACATATCTATGCCATCCATGTGTTCCATAATTGGGACTCCAATGTTTTGCGTTCTTTTTAGGTTGCTCTAAATCATTTTGAGCTGTTGTAACGTTGTATTCTGGAAGGGTTGCGATTAATGATAATCGTCGAAGATACTTTTTCCCCTCCCCTATATTTTGCTGTTCTTGTAACTTAAATAGTGTTTCAAAAAAGTTAAGCTGATCTTCTGGACCATTTATTACGTATGGAGCAGGAACTAAAGATGTTTCGTGATTGCCAATTTTTATTTTATTTCGGATATTTTCTAACAATATGCTGTTTTCAGATCCATGTATTACTAATCTGGGAATGGATTTATATTTGGTGAAATTAATATCAACTGCACCGAAGCCTATCTTTTCTAATTGATCTGCGGCTAATTTTGAAGGTTTAGAGGAGTTATTTTCCCATCTAATTATAGTCACTTTTCCAACACCTAACAATTCTGCCAGTTGCACTTGTGTTAAGTTGTTAGATTTTCTAAACTTGATTAATTGACTTCCAAAATCCATTTTTATAGATGGTATCATATGCTACCATGGCATACACATCTCTGTTAATAGTATCTACTTTTAAGGACTCATACAAGATATAAAAATATATCAGTTTGAAATTCCTTTTATTTGTTCGGAAATCTTCAACTAACCCAAAAAATGTCCTTAATCCTCGTAAAAATACTTCTTGTTAGAGTAACTGGTGGTGATTTACTCTCTTTTTTGGAAGTTTTTTCTTTTTTTTGATACTTTTGAAAGGCAGCCCATCCTTCTTTAGCCACTTGCTCTGTAGTTTTCCCATGTGTAGAAATTAGTGCAATTAATTTGCGTGCCATAATTGTGTTAATTACATTCCCTGTATTAACCGATGGTCTGCGATAACGAAAAAGTTTATATTATAACCATTGTGCCACTCCGCCGTGTCTGGAGCAAGTGCCGCTGTGGTGTTGGCTAAAACTGTATGTGCCATCATTACATTGTGCAGTTGCGCCTGCAGGAACAGAACCGTTTGTCGAATATACCGGTGAATGAACTTCATTGTCATCCACATTTTGGTAATAATTGTTGTTACTCAGTCCACTTGTTGATTGATCGTTTGCAGGAAGTGACGGAGAAATGTATTGAGCCGGTGCAATATAAACAGTCGGTTTAGTCGTTGGAAGAGGTGTTATTGTAAGCTTATCAGTTGGAGCAACAGTAATTTTTAATAATTGTGTTTTTGTAGAAACAAAAGGTATAATGGTTGTTTGTGGAGTATTGAAAACACTAAGTATTCCGAGAAAAACTAGAATACCAATAAGTAGCCCGGGAATGAGTTGCCTTTTTTTATTCATTCTGTCCGGCAGAGTAACTTACAAAATTATAACACAAATTTATTTCTTACTTTATTATTACCCCCTTTTTATACGCTTATGACCTTTGAAACGCATACTATGTTTGCTGTATGAATACGATTATAGATAGAAGGACAGTTAGGATAAATAAAGAGGATTTCGGGTATGGGATAAAACATTCTGAATATCAACAGCAAAAAATAACTATCAGATCCTATCATGTTATTTGGTTTATCATTAGTTTGATAGATACTCTTTTGGGTTTTCGTTTTATCTTCGAAGCGCTGGGAGCAAATCCTTATAGCGGGTTCGCGCAGTTTATTTATTCTGCCAGTTATGTATTTGAGCAGCCATTTAAAACGCTTTTCGGAATTACAAGTGTCACAAATTATGCATATTTTGACTGGTCGGTATTGGTGGCACTTATTGCCTATCTTCTTATCGGAGTCGGACTTATACAATTATTGAAAATTATTAGCCCCAATGCTTCTGGGGACGTACGACATAGAATAGTCGTTTGATACTTATCGCCGGGTTAATAGCATAACCTTTTCTGTAAGATCATTTCATCTGGTATACTATACTTTTGTACCTATGGATGAACTCTATAAGATTAACGGTCTTGTTATACGCGGAGATAGCCGTGGTAAATCACTTGGTTTCCCTACCGCCAATATTGCGCTTCATAAGAAAATCCCCGAAGGAATTTATGCAAGCACTGTGACGATAAATGGCAAGAGTTATCAGGCAGCTTCGTTTGTTGGTTCGGCAAAAACATTCAAAAAAACGGATGTAAAACTTGAAAGCCATATTTTTAATTTTGATCAGGAAATTTACGGGAAATCAGTTGTTGTAAGACTTTATAAAAAAGTCCGCGGGAACAAAATTTTTGATTCGATCGAGGAATTGGTTGCGCAGATGAAAAAAGACGTGGAAGAAATTAAAAGTTTTTTTACAGAAAATGAAAGTTAACCAATAGCAGAAGGTACTTTACGCAGCTTGACTTCTGATACGCCGAAATGAATGCTTATCTCTCTTATTAGTGCATCTTTAATGCGGCCCCTTGCTTCATCAAGTGTGCCGGACGTACTCAAAAGTGGCAATTTATAAATTGTTATTTTAGTTGGGAGTTCACATGAAATGAAATTTTTCCATCGTCTAAGGCCGTTATATGGTTTCTGAATTGTCATTTGAACAGGTCGTTGTTCTTCAACAGTAACTTCAATATTGGATAATTTCAATGCTATATCTTGCGGTAGTGATTGAATTGTTTTAATAATAACTTGTTTGAAATCTTCATCGTGCATATACCTCTATTTTAAATAATTTTTTGCTAGTGTCCAGTAGTAAAAGATCATTGTATCAAGTTATTTTTCCATTTCCAGCTCAAATGTATCGAAGCGCTCAAAAGCATGTATAACTGACATGATCCCAAGAAGGTAGCGAAGAAGCACCAATTGCTGTAGTATCCAGCCTGTAAAGCCCACTAACCTGATATGATACATAAGCTCTGCAACGGCGTAATACCCTTTGAGTGGGACGACATATCCCCAATGACGGAAACGATATGGTTTAATCCCTTCATTTTTTATAAGACTCGCAACATTCTCTCCTGCAGTTGCGCCTTGTTCTTCTGCGATTTGTGCAACATTAGGAGCAGGTCTGCCTGTTATAGGATCAATATACGCTGCTATATCCCCTGCCGCAAAAATATTGTCAAATCCTTTGACTTGCAGGAAATTGTTTACAATCAGACCTCCTCGATGAGTTACAGGCAAATTACTTTGTTGTGCAAGTGAGTTTGGGATAACTCCGCCGGTCCAGATAAGAATTTCGTAAGGATAGCTTTTACCGTTGTCTGTGAGAACTTTATCTTTGGTAACTTCTTTGATGTGGCCGCCGAAAGCGAAATGAACATTCGGTTCATCAAGACGTTTCTCTGCGATTTTGGAAACCTGTGGGTCAAGTTCTTTGAGAAGATGATCACTTCCCTGAATAATTGTTAGTTCAAGACAGTTTTTATCAAGACCATTTTGAACCGCAATCCTGTCTTTATACGTCAAAAGTTCTGCCGCAAGTTCCGTTCCTGCAAAACCGCCTCCACCTATAACTACTTGTACTTTTCTCTTGCATTTACCATCTTTACAACAGAGATTTCTAATTTTTTTCTTGATTTCAAGTGCATCCTGAAGCGTTTTGAATCCCGTACTATATTTTTCAAGGCCAGGTATTCCCATATATGCGGGTTTGCTTCCTGCTGTGAGAATAAGATAATCATATGTCAGCATTTTTTTAGTATCAAAAGTGAGAGTGTTATTTACCGAATCAATAGTTGTGACTGTATTATGAAGTATTTCCATATCTTCAAAAAAGATTTTAGTAAACGGAATTGCTACATTTTTTCCGGGCTCTTCTGAAGTCGCAATTTCATAGAGTGATGGAGTAAATAGATGGTATCTGTTTTTATCAACGAGAGTAATTTTTACCGGAGTATGATACAGATGTTTTCGTAATCGCAGTAATGCAGCAATTCCGGCAAATCCTCCACCAACTACAACGACATGCTTAGGATTTTGTATCTCGTGATATGGATGTCTTTTTACAAAAAGAAAGAAAATGATGATGAGAAGAAGAGCATAAAAAATGAGATATACCGGCGATAGAAAAACGGGCAGCTGTTCCATATATTAAAAATATAATATAAATAGTATAGACTATTTTCAAAAATTGTTAAATGGTAAAGATTAAAGCATATTTGTAATCGTTTAAATTATCTATTTCTCTCTCATCATTAGTAAATCAGTAAGTCCGGTAAGGAGTAGTTGGCATCTATTATTTTCCGTCAAAGACGGAATGGTTGCTTTTGCTTCCAAAATAAGATCGTTTATCTTATTTTGTGAATGCACAAGCGAACCGGTTTCTTGAAAAACTTGCTTTATGATTTCATATTCTTTAGAAGTTATCTTTTTTTTGCCATAGTAGCGCTTTAAAATATTTTTTTGTTTTTTATTTGCATGGCTTAATGCACGCGTAATAAGCATTGTACTTTTATTTTCTTCAATATCAGAAGTTATTGATTTTCCGACAGTACGTTCATCACCAAAAATACCTAAAATGTCGTCTTGTATTTGAAAAGCTATTCCAAGATTTCCACCGAACAGTCTTATTTTTTGTAAAAGTTCATCATCTCCTCCCGCAAGCACAGCACCGATAATCAAAGGTGTGGTTATAGTATAATTTGCAGTTTTGTTTTGGTGAATTTTTATGATTTGTTCTTCGGAGCGTTTGTATTTTCGTGATGATTCTATATCAAGCATTTCTCCAAGAATGGTTGTTGAAATTGCATCTAAAAAATAAGTAAGCGCACGGTTTTTATCTTGAATTTGAAAATGACTTTCTGAGAGGAGTTTTATTGATAGCGTAATACCGAGATCACCCAGACAAATCGCCTGTGAAATTCCGTAGTGTTTGTTTTTCGAGACATATACTGCTGGTTTGCCACGCCTAACAGGACTTTTATCGATTATGTCATCATGGACAAGAATTGATGTATGAAATATTTCGAATGCAATTGCAGGTTTGAGAATTGCATGTGTTCGTTTCTTTTCAAAGAGTTCATATCCAAGTTTGACAAGCGTACCACGTAACATTTTACCTCCGAAAATGCTTTGTGTGAATTTGGCGGTTGGCTCTTTCAGGTCTTGAAAATCGGTTTCTATATAATCGCTCCATTTTCTGGAATAGTTATTCAGTTCCTTTTCAATTTCTGCCGAAGTGAGTTTGAGATATTTCTCAAAGTGAGTTTGTGCTGTATTCATAATATATATTATAACTCATTGTAAGTTTCTATTTGCATTATGGTATATATGGAATGCTATACTTATAAGAAGGAGTATTAGATAGTGAAAAAGCTGTCCAAAGGTATCATTTTTTTTCTTGTCATTCTGGATCTTCTTTTGCTCCGCAGAATTTTATTTGTAGGCTATAACTTCCAGGTACTGAATCCTAAGGGAATAATCGCTCTTCAAGAACGCAATCTCATGTTTACTGCTATTGGGATAATGTTAATTATTGTCATACCTGTTTTTATCTTTATGTTTTATGTTGCAAGGAAGTATAGAGAGAGTAATACAAAAGCGACATATATGCCGGATTGGGATCATAATACAACACTTCAGATTTGGTTGTGGGCATTCCCTATTATTATTATTTGTGCGTTATGTGTTATAAATTGGGTAACTGCTCATCAATTGGATCCGCATGTTGCTATTGCATCGAATAAAAAACCTATGGTGATTGAAGTTGTTGCGTTGAGATGGAAATGGTTATTTATTTATCCTGATCAAAATATAGCAACTGTTAATTATGTCACCATTCTCAAGGATACACCTATTACGTTTGTGTTGACTGCTTCTGATACTCCAATGAATTCTTTTTGGGTTCCTCAACTCGGCGGTCAGATATACGCAATGTCCGGAATGGTAACACAAACTCATCTTATGGCAACAAGTTATGGTACCTTTCAAGGAAGAGACGCCGAAATAAACGGAGCGGGTTTTGCCAACATGACATTTAAAGTAAATTCTGTCACACAAAATAATTTTGATACGTGGGTTAATACTGTCAAACAATCTTCACACCTTCTTACTCTTGAGACATTCAATCAGCTTGCCCGTCCGAGTCAGGATAATCCGGAGCAAGATTATTCCTCGACACAAAGTGACCTTTTTACTACAATAGTTATGAAATATATGGCACATACAACACCAATGCCAGGACAGACTTCGATGCAAAATATGTCGGGGATGTAACAATATATGGAACAATTTATTCTTGGAAGACTTACATGGGATGCTCTCCCTCATGAATGGTTCACTATTGCTGGAACCGGTGCATTTGCCGTTATTCTGCTTGGAGTTTCACTTTTTTTAACATATACCAAAAGATGGAAATGGCTTTGGAATGAATGGCTTACGACCACTGATCCCAAAAAGATTGGAGTGATGTATATCATCATCGCGTTTCTTATGTTTCTCCGGGGAGGATTGGATATAGTTATGATTTGGTTGCAACAATCGATTGGCGCATCAAATATGCCGGGTTATCTCGGCGCAACACACGGATATCTTACTGCAGATCATTTTCAGCAGATTTTTACCGCACACGGAGATATCATGGTTTTCTTTGTTACCATGGGATTCCTGTTTGGTTTGATAAATTTGGTTGTACCCTTACAAATTGGTGCACGTGACCTCGCCTTTCCTTTTTTGAATTCTCTGGGCTTCTGGCTTTATTTTGCGGGAGTTGTTCTTATTAATATGTTTTTTGTATTGGGTGGACAATTTGCTGCAACAGGCTGGCTTGCTGTTGCACCGTTATCTGAACTTCAATTTAATCCGGGAGTTGGAGTTGATTATTGGATATGGAGTTTGCAGGTGTCCGGACTTGGGACACTGATCGGAGGGATTAATTTTGTCGTCACCATATTAAAAATGCGTGCACCAGGGATGTCTTTGATGCGTATGCCGATGTTCAGTTGGGCATCTCTTATGGGTATGATACTTGTTATTTCTATTTTTCCCATTTTAGCCTGTACGATGGCGCTTTTAACACTTGACCGTTATTTGGGAACGCATTTTTTTACGCTTGATAATGGTGGGAATGCAATGATGTACTGGAATCTCATCTGGATGTGGGGCCATCCGGAAGTATATGTTCTTATTATTCCTGTTTTTGGAATTTATTCGGAGATCGTCTCGGCCTTTGCGCAAAAGAAGATTTTTGGTTATACATCACTTGTAATTGCAGTTGGTGCAATTACTGTTCTCTCTTTTTCAGTATGGCTTCACCATTTTTTTACTATGGGAGCAGGTGCGGATGTTAACGCCTTCTTCGGTATTATGACAATGTGGATTGCCATACCTACAGGTGTGCAGATAATAAACTGGCTTTTTACTCTTTTTAGAGGCAGGATTAAATTTGTCTCCCCGATTTATTGGTTCTTCGGTTTTGTAAGTACATTTACTTTCGGCGGTATGGCCGGACTTTTGATGGCATTGCCTCCGGTCGATTATCAGGTACATAATAGTTTGTTTCTCGTTGCGCATTTCCATACGATGATTGTGGGCGGTGCTCTTTTCGGTATTTTCGCCGGTCTTACTTATTGGTTCCCGAAATTTACCGGTTTTAGATTAAATGAAAGAATCGGCAAATATGCTTTTTGGACGTGGCTTGTAGGATTTTTCGTTTCTTTTGTCCCCCTTTATGTACTTGGTATGATGGGCGCTACAAGACGTATGGATACGTATGATCCATCAACGGGTTGGCAACCTCTCTTTATGGTATCGCTTCTGGGTGCATGTATTATTATGTGTGCAGTTGGTTTACAGATACTGCAACTTATCGTAAGTATAAAGCAAAGAAATAAAAATCGTGATCTTACCGGTGATCCATGGAACGGAAGAAGCCTTGAATGGTTTACTTCATCTCCCCCGCCTTTTTATAATTTTGCTGTAATTCCTCACGTTCACGGCCGTGATGCTTTTTGGGAAATGAAAAAAGATGGAATAAAGCCGGTAAAATATGAAGATATTGAGCTTCCCCGGAATACACCGATGGGAATTTATATTTCGGGATTTATCTTCCTTTTCGGTCTGGCAATGGTATGGCATGCCTGGTTGTTTGCAATCATCGGTTTGGGTGGCGCAATTGTTTGTGTACTTTTGCGAACATTTGATGAAGATACCGAATATGTTTTGACCGCTGCAGAAGTTGAAAAACTGGAAATAACTCGGTATCGCAAATCTCAAAAATTAAATGTCAAATCTACAACATAAATCTTAAATTTATATTAGATTTGTTTTTGAGACGTAGTTTTGCAATTTGAAATTTAACATTTTAGATAGACATTCTTATGGCACAAGCAAAAATAATAACCGAACATAAAGACGCGCGTCATAAAGCAATTGCAACGGATAAAGTCACCTTCGGATTTTGGGTCTATCTCATGACAGATCTTTTAATGTTTGGCGTTCTTTTTGCTACTTATGCTGTCTTGCATGGAAATATCTTTAACGGACCCGCAGGCAAACAAATTTTTGATTTACCTTTTGCGCTTTCCGAAACACTTATTCTTCTGACAAGTAGTTTTACTGCGGGTCTCGCTATTTTGGCAGCTCATAAAAAGGACAAAAATCAGGTGCTTATATGGTTTGGTGTAACATTCCTATTGGGCTTATCATTTTTAGGATTGGAATTGAGTGAATTTCATAAACTCGTAGTCGAAGGGGACAGTTGGCAAAGAAGCGCTTTCCTTTCTTCATATTTTGCACTTGTTGCTACACACGGACTTCACATTACAACAGGATTATTTTGGATGATTATTTGTTTGATAAAAGTAAAATCTCAAGGACTTACAGAAGGTCTTACGAGAAAATTGACACTTTTGAGTCTTTTTTGGCATTTCCTGGATATTGTGTGGATTTTTATTTTTACAATTGTGTATTTGATGGGAGTGGTATAATTTACAATTTTTAATATGAAAACTAATTCTGAAAATCAACGGACTCTGAAATCATATGTGACAGGTTTTATCTGGTCAATTGTTCTGACACTTATTCCATATTGTCTTGTTATGTATCATATATTGAGTGGATATATTATCGTTACTGTCCTTCTCATTTGTGCAATGGCACAGCTTTTTGTACAGATGTACTTCTTTCTGCATATGAAGGGAGAAGCAAAACAACAAATGAATCTGGTTATTTTTATTTTATTTTTTGGTATTATACTTGTTGTAGTTATTGCTTCAATTTGGATTATGCAGCATCTTAATTATAGTATGAATCTTATGCAACTTAGTAATGTTATGCAATACGGTGAAGGTTTTTAAGAGTAATTGTAGATTTATCGTAGAGCGTAGTTTTCTGTTTCCGCGTCATTTTGTACTCCTGTCTGTAGACACAGAACTACGCGCAGTAAAGTTTATTTATAGTTGTGATTAGATCATATTATATTCTCACCAAACCAGGGATTGTTTACAGTAATGCGTTAATGGCTATTGCCGGGTTTTTTTTCGCAGCGAAAGGAATGATCAATATTTTGCTTTTTCTTCCAATGCTTTTTGGGATATCTTTTGTTATTGCATCAGCGTGTGTTTTTAACAATTACATCGACCGGAATATTGATAAGAAAATGGCAAGGACGCAGAAACGTGCACTGGTAAAAAAAATTATTCCGGAATTTCACGCGATTGTTTTTGCGAGTATTCTTGGTTTCATGGGATTTTTTTTATTACTCTTATACACAAATTTTCTTACAACATTTGTCGCATTTGCCGGTTTTATTTTTTACGTTATTATTTATGGCATTGGCAAACGTCAAACAATTCATGGGACAATTATCGGAAGTGTTTCAGGTGCAGTCCCGCCGGTTGTAGGTTATTGCGCGATAACCAATAATTTAGATCTGGCAGCATTTTTGTTATTTCTTATTCTTGTTATTTGGCAGATGCCTCATTTTTACGCAATCGCAATTTTCAGATCAAAAGATTATGCTTCAGCTTCTCTTCCTGTTTTATCTGTCAAAAAAGGAAGTAAACATACAAAAATACAAATGCTTATCTATTCATTGCTTTTTATTCCGGTTGTCGATTCTTTAACAATATTTCATTATACGGGTTATGTCTATCTCATTTTAATGTCAATTCTTAGCATTGGTTGGGTTGTTTGGATAGTTCGGGGCTTTAATTATAATGATGAAAACCGCTGGGCCAGGAAATTTTTTCTTTTTTCACTGGTAATAATTGTTGTGTTCTCTCTCCTTCTTATTTTTAATAACTGGTTGCCCTAGTTTTTTTAATATATAAAAGGAATGAGAGCTTTTGTGTATTTCCTATAATCTTTATATTCTTTCGGAAATTCTTTCAGCATATTTTTTTCTTCCTTTTTTGAGCTATATATGAAATAGCCTGAGACAAAAATAAGAGGAATCAACCAAAGTATTGTAGTTATAATTGTTGTTCCTGTCATTGCGACAATCATTCCTGTATAGATAGGATGTCTGATAAATTTATACGGTCCGGATGTTATTAATTCCGGTTTTTCTTTTGTTGCCATTGGCATTCCCCAATTTTTACCTAAACAAACTCTTGCCCAAATCGACAGCGCAAAACCAAAAAGAGCAATAATGATGCCTATGACACCAGTAAGTGGGTTTGCATAAAATGATTTACTATGAGTGTTTAAAACAAGATGATAAAGAACGGGTATATGTAAAAAAAAGAGAACGATAATAATGATTAGTATACGAATACCAATATTCCAATACCAGCCGGTATTGCGGATGTTTCGTTTGGTTCCTATAGCAGAAGCCCACCAATATACAGTCCATAAAATCCAAAGAGAAGCAATTATCAATAAGTAAACAATACGCATGGACTTATTTTAACACACTTATTCAAATGGAGAATTTTATTGAGAAGATTTGTTGCGTTTTTTTAGAGAGTTAATAAATTTTTGAAAAAATTTGAGAAGAAGTCCTCCTATAACGTCTAGTTCATCAATTCTTTCTTTTTTACCTTGCTGTGGCACGGTTGGCTGTATATCTTCATTCATATGTTAAGTATTTCAGGCTTTGGGATAAAAGTAAAGCGATGGTTTAAACCGCGTTTCTTTCTTAATTCATACTTGACAAGTATAGATATAGTAACTATTATCAGGATAATCTTTATCTTTAAAATATCTTTAAAACCATCTTATGAAAGCTAAAAATATCTGGTGGATTTTACTTTTACGTGGTATTTTATTTCTTCTTTTTGGCATTGTTGCTACGTTTTGGCCGGCAATAACCTTTGTTACACTAGCATTTGTTTTTGCACTTTACATAATATTATCCGGTGTTTTCAATCTTATTTATGGAATCATGGGTATTCATCATACTCACAAATACTGGTTTCTCATGATTGTTGTTGGGATACTGGAAATAGGTGTAGGAGTATATGCGTTCAATAATCCTCTCATCAATATTGCAGCATTAACATTGTTAATTGGTTTTACCTTTATCATACGCGGAATTTTTGAGACTATCGCAGCTTTTGAAGATATATATGGTCATTCTCACAAAGTACTTCTTGCAATTGGGGGCATTCTCGGAATTATTGCAGGAATTCTGGTTCTTCGTTATCCTGTTGCCGGAAGCCTGGCATTTACCTGGGTACTTGGGGTATACGCATTAATTACCGGTTCTATTTTTGTCGCTTTGTCAATGACAATAAATGAGATTACCAATGATGTTTCAAAATTAGTATCCGGAAACGGAAGAGCACAACCTGCACACAAATAAGACATGGCAACTATCTTGACTAACAGGACAACTCTTGCAGAAGTGACAACGATTAATCAATCTTTCGGATGGATGTTTGTCGGACTTTTGGTTACTACGATATCAGCTTTGTTAATTACTTCCAGTCAAATACTTACCAATGCAATTTTTAACAATATTTTTATTTATTTTGGATTAATCATCGCAGAGCTTATTGTTGTATTTGTATTAAGTGCAAAGATACAATCGATGACGTTTTCGGAAGCCGTTATGGCTTTTCTTCTTTATTCTTTTCTTAACGGTCTCACCCTATCATCAATTTTTATAGTTTATACAGCAACGTCTATTGTTACAACCTTTCTGGTTACAACAATTGTTTTTGGGATAATGGCTATATATGGTTATACAACGAAACGTGACTTAACATCTATCGGTAACTTGGCATTTATGGCACTCATCGGGGTAATTATCGCCTCTCTTGTCAATCTTTTTCTAAAAAGTACTACTTTTAGTTATATCCTGTCATATCTTTCTATAGCGATTTTTATCGGATTAACGGCCTATGATACACAAAAAATTAAAGAAATGGAAAGTTATTCTGATAACAAAAATTTGGGTATACTTGGTGCTTTGACTCTTTATCTTGATTTTATTAATATTTTCCTTAACTTATTAAGAATCCTGGGGAGACAAAGAGAAGACTAAACATTTTTGCATACTACTTAAATGAAGACACAAATAAGTGCAACCACAGTTCCGATAAATGCTGCATAAAGAGTGATTTGTTTCACTTTTTGTTTATCTTTTGCTTTTGCAGAGTCAGCTTTAATTTGTTGTGTTTCTCCAACTTCCCCAAAGTTAAAAACACCTTTATGTGCAAAGCCGGCACAAAAATGAAAATGTACTTGTAGAAAACCGGAGGCTGAAAGTGTTACAGGGAAAAAAATAAATAATCGCCACCAGGGATTGACAGTAAGTAGTACCAAAATAATAAATAACAATAATGCTGCTGCCAGGCCAATCCAACCAATCCGTCTCCGGCGGTTAATTTCTTGAGGACCAATGTTACAAACACCCGCTATATATTCTGCCATAATTATACTATATCTTAAAAGAAGACTTTTTGCTCTTTAAGTACCTGGGATAATTGTACATATTTTAACTGATAGTTTTTTATTACTGATTGTTTATATCCTGACGGTGCAACATATCACAGGGTAGTAAATGTTTAGAATTTTATGATAGAAATTATTGAATTTATAACTATTATGTTTACTTCTTTGGTAATGGGAGTTTTTTTGGGAACCTGGTTTTCCTTGAGTCGGTCAATGGAGAGCTTTTCTGGAACCTGTCTAGCCTCACGGCAATACTCAGGATATAACCTTTTTGATATGAAACCCCTAAATATTCCTGAAAGTAAAATAAAACTTATCATCAAACAACTTGAGCAAATAGAAGTATTATTAGTATTTCTTCGGTTTTTCCATGGAATTTCTTTCTTAATACAATAACGGTTAACTGTTGGGAAATTTGGTAGTGGGATGGCAAAAAAAGGCTTGCGTTTTCAGGTATTATACATCACAATATACTTAGCAATACAATAAAATTTCTAATTTTTTTGGCATGCCTAATATTCATATCCATCTATCCAAAGCTTGGGGTTTGTATAAGAGTAAGTTTCTGGAACTCATTGTTATTTCATTAATTGAGACAATGTTTCTTTTACTATTTAGCATTATTAATACTTCTCTTAAAAATCTTATTAACATATCCAGTTCTCAGTTAGAATTTTCACAATTTGCTCGTTACATTATTTTAATAGTACCAATTATTGCAATAGCTTCGTTATCTAAAATAGCTATGATCTACGTCGTTGCAAATGAAAAAAAAATGAGTATTTTTAAGGCATATTCTCAAAGTCTCCGGGAATTGATTCCTTTCATTTGGACAAATTTTTTGGGCGCGGTTATTATTCTTTTGGGCCTTATTCTTTTTATTATTCCGGGTATATATTGGGCAGTAAAATATAGTTTTTCTCAGTTTGTGGTAATTCTTGAAGGTAAAAAGGGGAGAAATGCTCTTAATACAAGTGGCGCATATATTAAAAATCATTTAAAGGAATCTACGCTGCGTCTAGCCTTGCCATTCTTTATAACTTTACTTATTGTTGCTGTTACTTTTTTCCTTCCTGTCTCACATTTGACTCAAAATACTATTCAGCAACTATTGGATCTTTTTGTAACACCATTTATTGTTGCGTATATTTTTCTTTTTTATACATACTTGAAAACTTCAAAATAAAAATGATTTCAATCCTTTATTGGAGCAGGGCTTTAGTCCCGGCGCTCTTGGTACGAGGAGTTGGAGATAAAAATGTTGCTTCTGATGATGCCACTGTTGGAGTTGCATACTTTTCAATTTCAATCGGTGTTGGGGTGATATGAGGTAACTCTTGCGCATACTGAGAAAGAGTCTGGTTCTGTTGAGTAAAATAGACGGTTAGCGGTAAAATAGCAAACATGAATAAGATCGTAAGTATTTTGTATTCATTCTTCATAAGACTACTGTAACAAAGAAATTATTCTTTTGTCAATAAATAGACAAAACCCGTTACAAGATGCGAACGGGTTTGTGTCTAAAATTTCTGAAATTTATCTAGAATAAGTCATTATCGACCTGAGCCTGACCCGCCAGAACCACCGCGACCTGACCCGCCAGAACCACCGCGACCTGACCCGCCAGAACCGCCGCGACCTGACCCGCCAGAACCGCCTGACCCACCTGAGCCGCCACGACCTGACCCGCCAGAACCGCCTGACCCACCTGAGCCGCCACGACCACGTTTATGTTTACGTCTATCTGGTAATCCAAATGCCATATTAATTCACCTCCCCTCGAATAAAATGAACTCTTTTATTATTTTATCTATTCTGTTGTTAAACAATACATATATAAATAATTTTTATGCTATTAAGGTCTTAGTAACGAACCGAATAAAGAGACGAGAAAATTAAGGGAATTTTGTAAATTATAGAGAAATGAAAATGGATTTGTTTGAAGTTCTGATGATACTGAAGGGAGCAAAGGAGGATATTTGGTGTCTTCATCAGGAGTGATAGGAGAAGGATTGATAACATCTGAGGTAGCAACACCCAAACCATAATTGTCCATCAGCTGAGTAAATGTGCCATTTCTTAATATATCGATAGCACATTGATATGCACGAAGTGATGGTACTGCTCCGCTTGGGCTATAGGGATGCAGATTATCATCAAAATTATATACCTCATCAAGCCACTTTCTCCGAATGACAGGATCTGTTTGTTCATCTATCGCCTGTGCAACATTTGCAATACTTTCAATATCAGTATCTCCTACTCCAGGCTGACTTGCCAAATCAGATCTTCCCCATTGAATAAGTAGCTTTTTCATTTCTGGATTATTATATACGCCTCCTCCATCACAAAGAACTCCTCTATAAACAGCAGCCACTCTTAATAACAAATCAGCTTCTGGAGTTTTCATTTGATAATAGCTTCCCCGGGCTATATTATTGGTAATTTCTTGTACGGTATCGTCGCCGAAACTGAAAACTACATCAAGATATCCAATATATGCCTTAAACTGATAATAATAAATAAGTGCAACAGCGGCATTATATTCATTTATACCCGCTGTGGCTAGACGGCTGTTGGGTTGCATATACATTGTGAAATTTGATGCTGAAGCTGTTGCAGTGCCACCCATGGTACCGCCAAGGATATAATTATAAATATCATTGTTGGTAAGCGGAGGGATCGGTTGTATAACATCCGATGGGCTTGGACTTATTGCAGGTGAAATGCTATCAGGCACGGTTGTTGATATTTTAGAGAGAGAGGACGAAACGGATTTCTGTGCAAAAGCAGAGGAGAGATGCACGAAAGACAGGGTGATAACTGGTACACTTAAAAAAATTACCAAAAATAATAATCCTTTAAATTTTCGTTTAGGGATAAGGCTCATCTAATAAGATAGTAACAGAATAATTTTTGTCGTGTCAATAGTAATTCTCATTTGCGTCAGCTATTATTCTTTTTATAACGATTGATGAATTTTAGAAATAAAAATCGCTTTTTGATACAAACCAAAATGACAAATATAATAACACAAACAATAGCAACAAAAGCTATATAAGGCGACAGGTCGCTTCCTTTTAGGTTTTGCTGGTTGGCTAAGTTAGGTGAAAAAACTAAATAATAATTTTCGGCGCTAGTTTTAGTAATACCATCTCCTGTTGATGGATCAATGTTAGATCGTTCTAACATAATTTGTTGTGTTCCTGTTCTTTGTGGATCAAATTGTGGATCACCAGGAGGGACATCTACATTAAAAGGCACAGTACCTGTATCAGTAAAATCAAGGTCATGGTCAACAAATTGTCCCCACGCATAAGCCCATGCAGACATGTCACGATTATTATTAACAGTACCGGTACGATTGGCTATTGTATTGCTCACAAGTCTTGCGCTTGGTCGATCGGCGCCTGCAGGCCGATATATCCCATCAGCATAATCTGCCGGCGCAAGCCGAAGAAAATCAGTCCCTGCTTCTCCCCACGTAGGATGCGTTACATTATTACCATATCCATTGACAGGCTCTATCCCAAAAGGGCCAACTGGAGAAGTGTTAGCAATTATTTGTAAAAGTTTGTCCATCGCGTCTGCACGAGAAACCGTATGTGAGGAGCTCTGATCTCCTTTAGCTTTTGGATTATAGAAAAATACATTATCCTGCAATTTGGTAATCGAGCTATTTCGAGCTATTATGTCCGCAAGGCTTGTTGCTTGTAATGCAGTAAGCGCTTTTCCGGAAAATGTTCGCTGATACCAGAATTTATCTCCATCTCGAATACGTTCAAATTGATTTACTAAAATGGTACTGAATAATTGACCAACGCTCCCATCCGGCAAATGATTTTCTGACTCACCACCAATAAGAAGATCTATATTGTTAACATTTCCATACAGAGATTCTAATTTTTTTGTAAGAGAAGCATTTGAGGTAATTTGATTAAAACTGGTAACAGGTGCTAACCCAAATGCCTTACGGGTTGCATTATAATTAGCTAAGCCATGATCTCTTCCTCGTTGAACATCTAAAGATTCTAAATCAAACCCCCCCTGACCCGGTTCACCAAAAAGAAAATTCCGTATACCGCTTGACATACCTGTATTTACTTCTTGAGAATTATCTGTTGATAAAAATTTCAAGATTGGATCTGCTCCATATTTTTCAATAACCCCTGGGTTATCAAATGCATTCTGGAGATCAACGACGGGAGCAATTTGCTTTCCATTACTATTAAGGAATTCAACCTCATTATTTACCAAAGGGTGACCTACTCCCCGAAAGGCAGCATTTGCAAATTCATTTGCGATTCCGGGATTAACATCATCATTGTACCCATTATAAGGTTGCAGTTGAGCATTGGGGCCAAGAAGGGAAGGTAAATATTCATTATATGTTATCTCTTGCACTTCAGCTATAACAATTCTTCGTGCCCACTCAAAAATTTGTTCATCACTAAGCTCGGGATGTTCTTTCTTTATTAATCTAGCAATAAGGTTATGCTCACGAAGCATTAAAACTTGAATTGCTGTTATTTCAATATTTTCGTTATCTCGAATATCGCCTGCCAAAAAAAGTTGCGTATTGGGAAGCATCTCTGTATCATTTTCAACTAATAAATTAGCAGTATCTAGTGGTAAATTATTCCCCGGACTTGTCTTCATCAACCCATCGGAAAAAGTTCTTAGTGCATTCTCTCTGTTTTGATCTGATCCATAAATAGCCGAACCATCAAGATAGGAGGTTATATCATTAATTTGTTGTCCAGGATTATTAGATGGTCCTTTAGCAAAAAGTGTAAATACATTATTACCAGGTTGTAGTTTTAAATTAGTACGAAAACTACCGTCCTGTGAAAGTCCAATTTTTTTCCCATTAATCGTAAAATCTATTTGATTTGCGGCTGAGACATTATCAGTTATCATCCCTTGTAAGGAAACAACAGGATTGTCCACTATGCTATTATTTTTCAGATTAAGATTAAATATCTGTGGCGCTATAATACCCAAACCATTTTTTGAAGAATTTTGTGAGGAAACAGCAAAACGGCCTGTTGTTGTATTTTTTGAAACAGGATTAGCAATTATTGTTACCGGTTTGGGTGTCGGACTTACCGCTGACCTCTGTTTCACTATATAAAGCGTTTTTCTTTCCTGATCAGCAAAAGAATTCTGTTTTGGATTAATATTTGAATAAAAATCTATTGCAGAAAAAATTAATACTGCGGCAAGCATGAATACAACAATATTCGTTATTGATCCAATTTTTCCAATGACTTTCGAAAAATGTTCAAACATAGAGTGACTTCCTGCCTGTCATGTCTCATCTAAAAGATGTTTAGCGAATTCTTCCTTATTTTTCAAATGACCATATTCGCCTTGATATTCTAAATTTCCATTGTTAAGAATTATTAAATAATCAGCTTTACTAATAAAGTCCAGAACATTGGAAACAATAATTGTTGTTTTATCTTTAGAAAATTCTCGGATGTTATTCCACACTTTTTTCTTTGTATCTTGATCCAGGCTAGAAAAGGGTTCATCAAAAATTAAAATATCAGCTTTTTTAATAAATGCTTGCGCAAGCATAAGACGTTGGCGTTGCCCCCCCGATAAATAATTGCCTCCTTCGCCAACTTTAAATTTATACCCTTGCGGATGCTGAAGAATAAAATCATCAGCGCAGGCCAAACGAGATGCTTCTTTAATTTCTTCATACGTCGCGTCAGGTTTACCAAACAGTATAATATCCTGAATACTGTAATTAAATAATTCATTCTCTTGGGAAACAAATGCAATATTATTGCGTAATACACTAAGTGGATACATAGTTATATCTATATTGCCAAGTAATATTTCCCCTGAAGTAGGTTTTTCAATGAGACGTGGGATAAGAGAAATAAATGAACTTTTACCCGATCCACTAATTCCGGCAATAATAGTAATCTTATTTATTGGGATATCACAAGAGATATTATTGAGTATAACAAAATTTTCTTCTCCAATTAATGTGACATTGTTAAACTTGACATTGTTATGAGGTATTTTTGTTATTATTCCTGTATCTTTCAGGTGACTCTTTGTAGTAAAAAATTCATCCAATCTTGAGATTCTTGTATAAGCTTGTTTAAAATCGTATATTGAATTAGCAAGCGAAATCATTGGATTTGTTAAATTGTCCAGATAATAAATGAACACTACAAGAAATCCGATTGTGAGCTGTCCCATAAAAACATCCTGAACACCATATGCAAAAATCGTACTATAAATAATAGCAATCGCTACTCCGACTACTAAATCATATGCATAGTTCACTTTCTCAAGTTTTCTTGCGGCATTAAGTGATTCTTTTTCTTTTTTATTAAATTCTTGAGACATAAGTAATTCCTGAGAGTAAGCTTGTATATTTTTCAAATGTTTAAGCGCTTGCTGCATAAACGTATAGAGTGTACTATTAGCAAATTCAGAATGTTTTGTTGTTCTGAGAGCTTTTTTATTAAAAATAATTAATGATACAAGAAGGAAAGGAAGGGTTATAAAAGAGATGAGGGTTAACTTTACATTTATAAGAAACATAATAATCGTTGAAATCAATAAGAATAACACTGAAGTGGCAATTGAAATCAAATTGACCATTAGATCACCTATTGAGTCAACATCAGAGGTAAGTCTATAGAGATAATCTCCAATATCTATTTTTCTGAAAAAACCTATATCATACGCTTCAAGATTGAGAAAAACCAAACGGGAAAATGCGTATATATCATTTTGAATAACAATCCGTGTAGTGTATAAATGCGCATAATCGGTGAGACTCATAAGTATATTGATGATAAAAAAAACACTAATGACAAAAACACTAAGTGCTTGCGGAGAACTAAACGAATAATGCAAAAGAATAAGAGGTTGTTTCCCCAAAACATTATCAATAAGCATTTTATAGGTAAAAGGCAAAAGCGCTTCCAGTATAACTCCCAATCCAATGAGGAAAAAAATAAGCATAAACGTCCAGAATTGTTTTAGAAACTGATGGCGTAGTAGTACATCAACTGGCTTCATATGCATAAATTTATTATGGCTACTATTTACAATAGCAAATCTCATACAATTATTCTACTTTTTGTGAACGCTTCAAAAATTAGTAAATGATTTACCAATCTATCCAAAAATTGATGATAAACCATAATATAATCTATCTTTTACCAAACAACATGAATTTTTGTATTGAATAAGGGAAACTCGAGCTAAAGCGTACATCTAGAATATGGGCACCTGACAAAAAAGGGCAAAACAATACTCATCATTCACGAGTTTGTAACTTCAAATTTGAAAAGAGACAGGATAATCTACTCATTCTGCGACTAGGATTCAAACTTAGGTCAGAAAACTTGAATTGTGCGACATGACCATCCGCCTCAAATCACTGGATATTATTCGCTACAATCCAGTTAAATTTATATTTTTATATGAAATCATTAGTTTTACTATTTTGATCATTTATGAAAATACTAAACTCTTCAAAAAATGTTTTGCTTTTTTTTGATTTTTAACGATACCGTTTCATTTTGGTCTCTTTTTTTGTTAATTTACTTTTATCCATTAATCTAAATTGATGATTTCACTAAGTAAGGCCTTTTTATAGGAATTATTGAGGCAGAACCTGACTTTTGCTGTCAAAAAGTTATAACAAGGCTAGAAAAACTTAAAAAGTAATAAATAGAAAACGTTTATTTTGTAGCTAGTTTCGTTTTAAAAAACACCCGTTTTGAAACGGTGTCCGGTCTCTGTCAACGGTGTCAGATTTTGCTGGAGATCGTGGACGATTGCAGAACTTATGAGTGGAAATATCCAAAGATTGTCTTAAAAAATTCTGTTCTTTTTTTGCAAAATCATTTGTGTCGGGATCTGTAAATAATAAAAATTTTAAAAATGTATCTATTTACTTTAATAAATTACCGTTCTCACCAACTTGTTGACGTTTACCTTCTCCTAAAATAGATGGCATCTCATATGGTTGATAAGTAAATTCAGCTGTACTAGATAATGCCTCATCAAGACTTACCGATTGTCTTTCTTTCCCTATACTAGCAGTACCTACTTCTATGTTGAGCTGCATTAGTTGCTCTGGAGTCAAAGTACCTGCTTGTATTACAATTTCTCCTTCGTGATGTTTCAATTCATCAAAATTATTCAAAGGCTCTACCTGAATAAGTTCACTTTTACCAACAGTTATTCTACGGGGAACACCAAGTTTCCCATGTAAGATTGGATATGTTTGTTCAGAGAGAGTAAATGTTATAACTGCCGGAATATGAGCTTCTTTATTTGCCATTCTTACACGTGCATAATATTCAGCAGCCTCTCTTGCTTCGTGTTTTACATCTATTGTATCTGAAGCATCATTTACAACATATGAAGAAAATGAAACACCTTCCTCATTTCCAATATTGAAACGTACTCCTTTTCCATAAAGATTACTTACCGAAAGTGGATTTGAAACTTTAGGAAATTCACTCTTTGGCATAGTAAAACCTCGGGAAAAAACTGTCGACTTCATAGGTAAAATTATATCATGAGTTCGAGTCCAGACTGCAATGTGCAAGGGTAAAGTAGATATTTTCGAGGCTAATCTTAGGCAAAATCGTTGCCGGCAAGCCTTGACGATCCTGGAGTTTTTTATTTATCTAGAACATTTTGAACAAGTCCAACAAGTATCTTCCCGCCATTAGTATTAAGATGCACTCCATCTATATGATATTTCCATCCATTTAATTTAGCTATTTCATCAAAACTTTTTCTTAATAGAAATTCACGAAATACATAATCCCGATAAAACGACAAAAAACTGAATTTTGTAAATGTTTTACCTGGAGAAGCAAGGATTTGTTTATGTAATTCTTCGTATAAAGGAATATAATTTACTTTTTCTTTCTGTGCAATATTTTTTAATATATTGTTATATTCTTCATATAATTGATTGAGTTTTGCTTGAACAGAATTCGTTGAAGTTGGATCTTCTCCAACTTGTGGAAGAGAAATCAAAAAAATTTCTGCTGAAGTCTTCTCTTTCAATTCCTTAATAATTTTTTCTATGTTTTGTCCAAACCATGAAGGAGATGGATGAGATGGTAAGAGTTTCCATTTTGTAAAGAAACTTTTTACATTAGGGAATACTGTAGCTAAAATATCATTACCACCAATAAGAACGAACACCTTATCAGGATTGTTCGCTATAACTTTTGGCAAACGCCCAAGTGCGTTATATGCTAAATCACCGCCAACGCCGAGATTAATAAAAGAAAATTGTTTATTTTGAGATCGTTTTTCAAGTTCCTTTATCCAATTATAAGTTCCTTTTGCGGCTGTTGTACTTGATCCAAGGCAAACAATGATTCTCTTATCCATATATTTATCATAACAAATTAAAACTATGAGTTCGAATCTAGACTCCTGTTTGTAAGAATAGGAAAAATTTTCAAGGTTAAAACGACGCTAAAACCGCAGCTAGTAAGCCTTGACGATCTTGGAGCTTTTTTATAAAAAGAATTTAAATATTTTTCATTGATAAATAGTAGCTCGATGACCTGCATTAATAATATGAACAACTTTATCTTTTTTATTAATTTTATAGATTATCCTATAAATGCAAACTTTATGAGAACATTTACCTGTTAACTCTCTAAGAGCCTGTTTGAAAAGTGCGTAGCTATTTCATAACAAAAATTGTAGGATATTGAGTTTTATTTTAACTTTCAAGTATTTCTCCATCTGGGCTGAAGGTCACTGGCACTGTAGAATTGAAATCTTTCAACGCTTGACGGTAATAATCTCCTCGTTTTCTTCTTTCAACTAAATCAGGTGATGATTGTAGTTGGAACTTTCTTTCATCGCCTTGACTATTATTTTCAATCCAAGCTACTACTTCTTCAATTGATGCTTCTGATTTATTAATCTCCAAAGTAAACCCATCAAGCGATAGTCTCTTAAGTGTTACCCCTGGTGGTATCTGTAATGTTTCTATATCAGCAAATGAAATAAAA
>Ga0364867_10319_pt1 | contig 29441 bp, 31 predicted proteins | sample ExccelAu500001D4_3_FD_206915 | JGI IMG/M metagenome (GOLD analysis project Ga0364867, IMG submission 206915) | Enriched cells from Trout Bog Lake Hypolimnion, Wisconsin, USA - BchlTB.Aug13.5000.01.D4 | ecosystem: Environmental > Aquatic > Freshwater > Lake > Hypolimnion/Profundal zone | place... | reverse complement strand
TTATTGCTCAGAAATCACGGTGGTTATCCAAACCGACAACTCTATATCCATTGTTGATAACGGTAGGGGCGTTCCCACCGGCATCAAATACGACGATAAACATGAACCCAAGCGTAGTGCTGCTGAGATTGTCATGACGGAGCTCCATGCAGGAGGTAAGTTTGATCAAAACAGCTACAAGGTGTCTGGTGGACTGCATGGCGTAGGTGTTAGTTGCGTGAATGCTCTATCCAAATGGTTAAAGTTGACGATTCGCCGCGACGGTAAAACCCACTACATGGAGTTTGAGCGCGGGGTTGTAAAAAACCGTAACATTGAAGAAGAAAATGGCGTTGCCATTTCGCCTATCTCGGTAACAGGAAGCACGGAGCTCTCTGGAACAGAGGTGCACTTCTTGGCCGATGAAGAAATATTTGGTCACGTCGAATTTCACTATGAAATTTTGGTGAAACGCATTCGGGAGCTTTCCTTCTTAAATAATGGTGTACACATCCGCTTAATTGATCAGCGCACCGGCCAAGAAGAAGATTTTGCTTTCTCTGGTGGTGTTAAGGGATTTGTTGAATACATCAATCAAAACAAAAGCGTTCTTCACCCCAACGTGTTTTATGCGGAAGGCGTTAGACCCTCAGACCTGGGCGGACAGATTACAGCCGAAGTTTCCATGCAGTGGAATGACAGCTTTAGTGAGCAAGTTCTTTGCTTTACAAACAACATCCCGCAACGCGATGGCGGCACCCACTTAACAGGGCTGCGCGCAGCAATGACGCGCGTTATCAATAAATACATTGATGAAAACGAGATCGCCAAAAAGGCTAAAGTTGAAATTTCTGGCGACGATATGCGCGAAGGTTTGGCGTGCGTTTTGTCCGTCAAAGTGCCTGAGCCCAAGTTTTCTAGTCAAACCAAAGATAAGTTGGTTTCAAGCGAGGTGCGCGGACCTGTTGAGGAAATTGTTGCCGAGGCCCTAAGCGCTTTCCTTCAGGAGAGGCCAGCAGACGCAAAAATTGTTTGCGGCAAGATTGTTGATGCTGCTCGCGCTAGAGAGGCCGCACGCAAAGCGCGCGACATGACTCGTCGCAAAGGCGCTCTTGATGGTTTGGGTTTGCCTGGCAAGCTTGCTGATTGCCAAGAAAAAGATCCCGCTAAGTCTGAATTGTTTATCGTCGAGGGCGACTCGCGGGAGGCTCTGCAAAACAGGGGCGAGACAGACGCTTTCAGGCGATTCTTCCACTAAAAGGAAAAATTCTCAACGTAGAGAAGGCGCGCTTTGACAAAATGTTGGCAAGCCAAGAGGTGGTTACCTTAATTACTGTTTTGGGGACCGGCATTGGTGTAGAAGAATACAAAGCAGATAAGTTGCGTTATCACCGCATCATCATCATGACCGACGCGGATGTTGACGGAAGCCACATTCGCACGCTATTGCTCACCTTCTTCTATCGTCAGATGCCAGAGCTAATTGAGCGTGGCCATATTTATATTGCACAGCCTCCTTTGTATAAAGTGAAGTTTGGTAAACAAGAGCAATACATAAAAGACGACGTCGAGCTTAACCAACTTCTTTTAAAGATTGCGCTAGAGGGCGCATCTTTGCAAACGCCAGCTGGAGAGCTGGTTGAGGGCTCGGCTTTGGCCGAACTATCAAAGCACTACCAAGTGATTCAATCCATTGTTGATCGACTCTCAAGAACGATCGATGAAGATGCGATCCGGGCGGTTGCTGCTGGCGTTCAATTAAATTTAGATACCGAGAAAGCTGCCCAAGAATCAGCAGAGCGCTTGCGTGTTGCCTTGGCCGATCCAAACAACCCACTTGCTTTGCCACCAGAAATTATTGTGCAAAAAGAGGATCGCACAGAGCGGTTCCGCCTATTACTATCCAGAAGGGTTCATGGAAATTTGAAATTGTCAGCGATCAACTCTGACTTTGTTCATGGTGATGATTACCAAAGCTTGGCAAATGCAGCCGCAGTACTTGGCGGCAAAGTGTTGCCGGGCACCAAAGTGCGCCGCGGCGACCCTGATAAAAACCAAAAAGAACACACAGTTGATAACTTCCGCGCCGCATTCGCTTGGTTGCTTTCAGAGGCAGAGCGCGTTCTAAGCCGTCAGCGCTATAAAGGTTTGGGCGAAATGAACCCATCCCAGCTTTGGGAAACTACTATGGATGCAGACTCGCGTACATTGTTGCAAGTCAAGATAGAGGATGCCATTGCTGCCGATCAAGTTTTCACCACCTTAATGGGTGATGAAGTAGAGCCACGCAGAGCATTCATTGAAAAGAATGCTCTGATTGCCCGCAACTTAGACGTTTAATATGAAAAAGAAAAAATTATCACCACCCAAGGTGGATAGATCACGCATTGCTGTAAAGACATCGCCAATCCATGGCAAGGGAGTCTTTGTGGTTAAGCCAATTAAAAAAGGCGAGGCCATTATTGAGTACAAAGGTGAACGCATTAGTTGGAAAAAAGCAGAGAGGCGTCACCCCCATGACCCCAAAGACCCAAACCATACTTTCTACTTTTCGTTAGAGGATGGTCGTGTAATTGATGCGAAGTATGGTGGAAATGCGGCTCGCTGGATTAATCACTCGTGCAAGCCTTGTTGTGAAACTCAAGAAGAGTCTTACGATGGGAAGCCCCGTGTTTTTGTTTATGCGTTGCGTGACTTAAAGCCTGGCGAAGAGCTTTTTTATGACTACTCTTTAGGTGTAGAGGGTCGCGTTACCAAAAAGATGAAAAAGGATTATGAGTGCCGCTGCGGCGCCAAAAAATGTCGCGGCACCATGCTGGCCATCAAAGAAAAATAAACCATTTATTAAATGTTGTTTATTACTATTCAAGAGTTGGAGGCGGCAATTAATTATTGGCGCAGCCAATCACCCGCGGTTGGCGAAGAGTTGGCCCTTTGTCTTGAGGCCGCAGTGCTTGCGAAACCTTATGCCTTAATGATTGTGCAAGGCTCTCAAAGAATGCCGCTAGATGTTTTGGATGAGGGTGCGCGCTTGGCCTTGCAGGGCTATTTCAAGACCATCCAAAAACCATAGCCAATCCTCAAATTACGTTTAGGGTTATTGCTATATAAACGTCACAGTTCTTGCGGTATTCTCAAACTCTTGCCTAGACACGGGGCAGAGGAATTATTTTGCAAGACACCATACTTAAAACGATTGGGCTGGGAAAGTCATTTAAGGGCTTTGCTGCGGTTAGCGATGTCAACCTAGAGGTTGGTCGCGGAAGCATTCATGCTTTAATCGGACCCAATGGTGCCGGCAAAACCACCTGTTTCAATTTACTCACTAAATTTCTAGAGCCCACCTCTGGGCAAATTCTGTTTAACGGCTTAGATATCACCAAAGAGCGGCCAGCCCAAATTGCGCGGCGCGGCGTCATTCGCTCATTTCAAATTTCAGCAATTTTCCCCCACTTAACGGTTTTGGAGAACGTTCGTGTTGCGCTGCAGCAAAGTTTGGGCACAGAGTTTTGTTTTTGGAAGAGTCAAAATTCCTTACATACACTGGATGACCGTGCAGAGGAGCTCTTGGCAGAGGTTGGCCTTTCTCGGTTTGCGGGCGAGGAAGCCATCAGTCTGGCCTATGGACAAAAAAGGGCCTTGGAAATCGCCACTACCTTGGCGATGGATCCAGAGCTGATGCTGCTTGATGAGCCCACCCAAGGAATGGGGCATGAAGATGTTGAGCGGGTTACCGAATTAATTGCGCGGGTTGCCAAAGGTAGAACCGTCTTAATGGTCGAACACAATATGAAGGTGGTTTCCTCTATTGCCAATCGCATTACTGTTTTGCAGCGCGGTGCGGTTTTGGCGGAGGGCTCCTACCACGAGGTCTCTAGTAATCCCTTGGTGGTTGAGGCCTACATGGGCAGTCACAGGGGGTCTTTGTGAGCACCTTTGCCTTGGAGATTCAAAACCTAGAGTCTTGGTACGGAGAGTCGCACATTTTGCACGGCGTGAATTTTGCCGTGAAAGAGGGTGAGTTGGTTACGCTCCTTGGGAGAAATGGGGCTGGACGCAGCACAATTCTGAAAACCATTTTGGGGCTGACAAGCAAAAAGACTGGATCCATTAAGGTATTTGGCGATGAAACAATCCATTTACCAAGTTATCAAATTGCTCGATTGGGTGTGGGCTATTGCCCCGAGGAGCGAGGCATCTTTGCAAGCTTAAGCACAGAAGAGAATCTTTTGTTGTTGCCGGAAATTGCCCCAGGCGGAATGAATTTGGATGACATTTATGCAATGTTTCCCAATCTCTACGAAAGACGCCATAGTCCAGGCACTCGATTATCTGGTGGTGAGCAACAGATGCTGGCCATGGCCCGCATTTTGAGAACGGGCGCAAAACTTTTATTGCTTGATGAGATCACAGAGGGGCTTGCGCCCGTCATTGTCCAAAAGCTCGGAGAGGTTGTGGCAAACCTCAGAGATAGAGGGTTCACGATTGTGTTGGTTGAACAAAATTTTCGATTTGCTGCGCCCTTGGCGGATCGTCATTATGTAGTTGAGCATGGCAGGGTTGTTGAGGCGGTAAATCGTTCAGAGTTGGCGGATAAAGCCGGCCTATTAAATGAGTATCTTGGTGTCTAGTCTTTTCTAAAGGAGATGGAAATGAAATTAAAGCAAATTACAGCGGGGTTGGTTGCGGTCACCATGCTCGGCTCAAATCCAATATTTGCACAAAGCGCGCCAAAGGTCAGCGGCGATGTCGTCAAGATCGGCGTGTTAACTGATCTATCTGGTACATATTCGGATCTAGCTGGCCCAGGATCTGTGATTGCGGCAAAAATGGCGATTGCTGATTTTTCTAAAGACGGCACTGTGCTTGGCAAGAAGATTGAATTGGTTAGCGCCGATCATCAAAACAAGGCAGATATTGCAGCCAACAAAGCGCGTGAATGGTATGACAAAGATAATGTTGATGTGATTGTGGATTTGGTTTCAACCAATACTGCTTTGGCTGTCATGGAGGTTGCAGAGCAGAAAAATAAGATGACCCTAGTTTCTGGGGCAGGCTCTACCGCAATTACTAACGATAAGTGCACACCAGTCAACGTTCATTGGGCTTACGACACTTACGGCCTTGCTAATGGAACCGCAAAAGCAGTCGTGAAACAGGGTAAGAAAAATTGGTATTTCATCACCGCTGACTATGCATTTGGCGCGGCCCTTGAAAATGATGCCAGCAATGTAGTGAAGGCTGGTGGCGGAAAAGTGCTCGGAGTGAGTAAGGCGCCCTTCCCTAATAATGATTTTTCATCTTATTTGCTAAAGGCCCAGGCCAGTGGTGCAGACGTTGTTGCTTTGGCTAATGCAGGACAAGACACTATTAATTCCGTTAAACAAGCCTCTGAGTTTGGCATCAACAAGAAGCAAACCGTTGTGCCGCTGTTAATGTTTATTTCTGATATTCACTCCTTGGGCCTACCTACCGCACAGGGGATGTTTATGACCGAAGGCTTCTACTGGGATCGCGATGAAAAAACTCGCGCTTGGTCACGCCGCTTCTTCGAGCAGCATAAGCGGATGCCCACCATGGTTCATGCGGCTGTGTACTCGTCGGTAATGAATTATTTGAAAACAGTACAGGCAGCCGGTACTGATGACACGACAGTGGTAATGCAAAAACTTAAGGCGACTCCAATTGACGACGGCCTCTTTAAGGGCAAGATTCGTGCGGATGGCAAATTTGCTCATGAAATGTTTTTATTGGAAGTTAAAAAACCAGCTGATGCAAAGAGCCCATGGGACTACTACTACATTCGTGATGTCATTCCTGCGGCAGATGCTTCCATTCCGCTGGCAATGTCGAAATGTAAATTGGTTAAAAACTAAATCAAACCATGTTTGAGCTTTTAGGAATCACTCCACAAGGGCTAGTTGCACAGCTCTTGGTGGGGTTGATTAACGGTTCGTTTTATGCCATTTTGAGTTTGGGGTTGGCCATTATTTTTGGCCTCCTCAATATCATTAATTTTTCTCACGGCGCTCAGTACACTATGGGCGCCTTTGTTGCTTGGATTGGCTTGACCCAAATCAGCCAATGGCTTGGGTTCCCCGAACTAACAATGAACTATTGGTTCGCATTAATTTTAGTACCTTTGATTATGGCGGGCTTTGGTTTGATTCTCGAGCGCACCATGTTGCGCAGGCTTTATCACCTTGACCACCTCTACGGCCTTTTGCTTACCTTTGGTTTGGCATTAATTATTGAAGGCTTGTTTCGTGATTGGTATGGAATATCCGGCGAAAGTTATCCAGCCCCTGAATTGCTTCAAGGCGCAATTCCATTAGAAGCAATCGGAATAATTTTGCCAAAGTATCGAATTTGGGTTGTGGCGATTTCAATGTTGGTCTGTTTCTCAACTTGGTATGTGATTGAGCGCACCAAGCTCGGCGCTTATTTGCGGGCGGGTACTGAAAACCCAAAACTTTTACAAGCCTTTGGTATTAATGTTCCGCTGATGATTTCATTGGCCTACGCCTATGGTGTTGGCCTTGCTGGTTTTGCTGGCGTTCTTGCCGCTCCAATTTTTCAAGTAAACCCACTCATGGGTTCCAATCTCATCATTATTGTCTTCGCAGTGGTAGTCATTGGCGGCATGGGCTCTATCATGGGCGCAATTTTGACTGGCCTTGGTTTGGGCTTGATTGAGGGATTAACAAAAGTGTTTTATCCGGAGGCATCCAGCGTGGTGATTTTTGTCATCATGGCGATTGTTCTATTGCTTCGTCCAGCAGGTTTATTTGGGCGAGAAAAATAATTACGGACGCGCTATGCACAAGAATACAAAATTACTCTATTTAATCTTGCTATTAATCGCAGCATTGCTGCCGTTGCAAGACTTTATTTATTTAGTGTTTGCAATGAAAGTGCTTTGCTTTGCTCTCTTTGCTTGTGCATTTAATTTACTACTAGGCTTTACTGGGCTCCTATCATTTGGGCACGCCGCTTTTTTTGGTAGCGCTGCCTACATCACCGCTTATTTTTGTAAAGAGTTGGGTGCTGCGCCAGAGATCGGGATTCTGCTGGGGGTATTTGGCTCTGCTTTGCTGGGCTTATTGATAGGGGCCCTAGCCATTCGTCGCCAAGGCATTTATTTTGCGATGGTTACTTTAGCTTTATCGCAGATGATTTATTTTCTTGCCGTGCAACTCCCTTACACCGGTGGCGAGGATGGCATTCAGGGTGTGCCTAGGGGAACTCTATTTGGCTTTATTGATCTGAGTAACGACGTGCACATGTATTACTTTGTCCTTGCCATCTTTGTTTTTGGTTTTGCCCTCATTATGCGAACCGTTTATTCACCCTTCGGCCAAATTCTGAAAGCCATTCGAGAGAATGAGCCACGCGCAGTTTCTTTGGGTTACGACGTGGATCGTTTCAAATTAATTTGCTTTGTCATTTCTGCTGCGCTCTCTGGCCTAGCTGGCTCAACAAAATCCTTAGTGTTCCAGTTGGCAACCTTGACTGATGTCCATTGGCATATGTCGGGCGAAGTAGTGTTGATGACGCTTTTGGGCGGCATGGGAACAATTCTGGGCCCAGTCGTCGGCGCTGGTATTGTGGTGAGCCTGCAAAATTACTTGGCCAATATTGGCTCTTGGAGCACGATTGCCACCGGTTTTATTTTTGTCGTCTGTGTGCTCGCTTTTCGTCGCGGGGTTGTTGGCGAGATTAGCGCCTTCTTCAAAATTAAGCACTAATCATACTTAGTGCCTAAAAAACGGGCAATCAAGCATTTTCCCAATTAAATCATAGATTTAGAAGATATTCCATCTTCCTTGAAGATCAGTCTTTGCTCAATAATGCAGCTTGGTTTCACGTGAAACCTACAAAATGCTATGATCATCGCCCTGCTAGGGTTAAACATGCGCTATTCCAAAAATTTCGATGTGATTGTGGTTGGTGGTGGTCATGCCGGGACCGAGGCCGCGCTTGCTGCTGCCCGCATGGGTTGTGAAACCCTATTAATTACTCACAGCATTGAAACTTTGGGCGCCATGAGTTGCAACCCCTCTATTGGCGGGATCGGTAAGGGCCACTTAGTTAAAGAAATTGACGCCATGGGTGGGGCGATGGCTGCCGCTACGGATGAGGCTGGAATCCAATTTCGGATCCTAAATTCTAGCAAGGGCCCTGCCGTCCGCGCTACTCGCGCCCAAGGCGATCGCATCTTATACAAAGCAGCTATTAGACGACGCTTAGAGAACCAGCCGAATTTAAGTCTTTTTCAGGCGTCAGTTGATGATTTGCTGGTGATTGGCGACCGGGTTCAGGGTGTTGTGACCCAGACAGGACTGCAGTTCATGGCGCCTAAGGTGGTTTTGACCACCGGCACATTTTTAGATGGAAAAATCCATGTTGGCCTCAATAATTATGCTGGCGGCCGGGCCGGTGACCCAGCCTCTGTTTCTCTGTCTGCAAGGCTAAAGGAGCTCAAGCTGCCCCAAGGCCGACTCAAAACAGGCACCCCTCCCAGAATTGATGGTCGCACGATTAATTTTTCTGTAATGCAGGAACAGCCTGGCGATCTTGACCCAATCCCGGTGTTTTCTTATTTAGGCAGACCTGAGCAGCACCCCAGACAGGTTCCTTGTTGGATCTCACACACCAATGAGCAAACTCACGACATTATTCGAGGTGGTTTGGACCGTTCTCCAATGTATACAGGCGTTATTGAGGGCGTTGGCCCCCGTTACTGCCCCTCAATTGAGGACAAAATTCACCGCTTTGCCTCTAGAAATAGTCATCAAATTTTCTTAGAGCCAGAGGGCCTAACAACCCATGAGTACTATCCAAATGGGATTTCTACCAGCCTACCCTTTGATGTTCAGTGGGATTTGGTGAGAAGCATTCGGGGTTTAGAGGCGGCCGAGATTGTTCGTCCGGGATACGCCATTGAGTATGACTTCTTCGACCCCAGACAGCTGCGCCATAGCCTGGAAACGCGCGCTATCTCAGGCTTGTATTTTGCAGGGCAAATTAATGGCACCACAGGTTATGAAGAGGCTGCCGCTCAGGGCATGCTGGCCGGCATTAATGCTGGTTTAGCCTCTAAAGATAAGGCGCCCTGGATCCCCAAGCGCAGCGAATCCTATATAGGCGTTCTCGTAGACGATCTCATCACCCGTGGCGTCCAAGAGCCCTATCGCATGTTTACTAGCCGTGCCGAATACCGCCTCAGTCTGAGGGAAGACAACGCGGATTTGCGCTTAACTACTATAGGGCGTGAGCTAGGCTTGGTAAATGACCATCGCTGGGCTATTTTTAGTAGAAAGCAAGAGGCTGTTTCACGTGAAACATCTCGCCTTCATGAAATTTGGATCGGCCCTCGACATGAAAATGCACCGGCAATTTCCGCCCTATTGGGGCAGGATTTATCGCATGAATGCAGTTTGGCTGAAATATTGAAGCGACCAGGCGTGACTTACGATCAGCTGATGAGTCTTTCTGAGGGTGCTTGGGCGCCCGAACTGCTTGATGAAGATTCGGGCCTCGCCGAGCAAATTGCTGACCAAGTCGAAATTTCAGTTAAATATCAGGGATACATAGATCGGCAGGCGGTAGAAATTGCTCGTCAGGAACATAACGAGAGTTTTCCTTTGCCTGAAAGCTTGGACTACACAGCAGTTTTAGGTCTGTCGAAAGAGGTTCAGCAAAAGCTGAACTTGCATAAGCCCGAAACGCTTGGGCAGGCTGGGCGTATTTCCGGGGTAACACCCGCCGCCCTTTCATTGTTATTGGTTCACCTCAAAAAAGGTCTGGGAAGAAGTCAGGAGACTGCGTGACCGAAGGTTTGCTGTCCTTGGGCATAGAGGATCTGGGGCTTGATTTAAGCGGATCCAATATTGATCGGCTCGAGTTATTTTTACAAGAAATGGCTCGCTGGAACCGGGTCCATAATTTGACTGCAATAGAAGATCAAAAAGACTCAGTAGTGCTGCATCTCATTGATTCTATTGCAGTTTTACCAATCATGGATCAATTTTTAGGAAGCAAGGCCGTTTCCATTGCTGACTTGGGCTCAGGCGGCGGACTGCCAGCGATCCCGATCGCAATCCTTCGCCCCGAGTGGGGGCTAACTTTAATTGAGGCAGTTCGAAAGAAGACGGCCTTTTTACAGCACATTCGGGGTAGGCTAGAGCTCAAAAACACCGAAATATTGAGTGAGCGCGTGGAGGCGGTTGCAAAAAAACGTCCTGGCGAATTTGACGCTGTAATTTCTAGAGCGTTTACTAGCCTGGCTAATTTTTTAGAACTCTCTCTTCCTCTGCTCAAGCCTGACGGCCTGGTTTTTGCGATGAAGGCCAAGCGAGCCGACGAGGAGTTACAAGAAGTTTCTTTCAAACAATGGCAGCTCCTTGCCGATGAGCCATTGCAAATACCCAATCTGAGAGTTGAACGACGACTGTTGGTTTTAACCCCCATGAGAAAATCGTCTATTTAGGCAGGACCAAAAAGCTATGGCAAAAATATTTTGTATTGCAAATCAAAAAGGTGGCGTCGGCAAAACAACGACCGCTGTCAACTTGGCTGCTGGCTTAGCAGGCCACCATCAGCGTGTATTGCTGGTTGATTTGGATCCGCAGGGCAATGCAACGATGGGCTCAGGTATTGAGAAGGCAGACCTGAATGCAAGCGTGTATCAAGTTTTGATTGGCCTTGCCTCTGTGAAAGAAAGTGCACAACGTTGCGAAAGTTCGGGCTTTGATGTCTTGCCGGCCAATCGTGATTTAGCAGGCGCAGAAATTGAATTAGTAGAGTTCGAGGCGCGCGAATTGCGGCTGAAGGAAGCGCTTGCACCCGTAGCAAATGATTACGATTTCATATTGATTGACTGTCCCCCCGCACTCTCTTTACTCACGCTTAATGGATTGTGTGCAGCGAATGGCGTGATTGTGCCAATGCAATGTGAATACTTTGCGTTGGAGGGCTTATCTGATTTGGTGAACACCATTAAACGAGTGCACGCAAATCTCAATCCAGACTTACAGATCATTGGATTGCTGCGCGTGATGTTTGATGCACGCATGACTTTGCAACAACAAGTTTCAGATCAGCTGATCGAACATTTTGGTGACAAAGTATTTAAGACAATTATTCCGCGTAATGTCAGGCTGGCCGAAGCGCCGTCCTATGGGCTTCCTGGCGTCGCCTTTGATAAGTCATCTAGAGGTGCAAAGTCCTACTTAGACTTTGGGGCGGAGATGGTTGAACGCATTAAACAAATGTAATTTAAGGAAATAAAGAATCGATCATGGTTGCCATTAAGAAAAAAGGTTTGGGGCGAGGCTTAGAGGCCTTGCTAGGAGAAAAGAATGCGGTTGAAAATGTTTCGACAGAAATTAATCGCTTGCCACTCTCCGCTCTGCAGCCCGGTAAGTATCAGCCACGTCAAAAAATGGAGACTGGCGCCTTAAATGAGTTAGCAGAAAGTATTCGCGAGCAAGGCATCATGCAGCCTTTGTTGGTCCGCTTAGTTTCTGCGGGCAAGTATGAAATTATTGCGGGAGAACGACGTTATCGCGCAGCCACTCTAGTGGGTCTAAAAGAAGTTCCTGTTTTAGTTTCTGCTGCCGATGATCAAGCTGCGGCTGCAATGGCACTGATTGAAAATATGCAGCGCGAGGACCTCAATGCGCTCGAAGAGGCTCAAGGCTTGGCGCGACTGATAGAAGAGTTTGGTTTTACGCATGAACAGGCCGCAAAGGCGGTAGGAAAATCCCGCAGTGCAATCTCGAATTTATTGCGCTTAATTCAACTGGCTAAGCCGGTGCAAGCCATGCTCATTGCTGGCGAAATCGACATGGGGCATGCCCGCGCTCTATTGCCATTGCCAGGATCCAGTCAAGTGGCTTTGGCTCAAAAAATAGCCGCTCAAGGATTGTCAGTCCGCGAGACAGAGAAAATGGCTGCCGCACTGGCCCTGGCTGGCGGACAAATTGGAGACAAAAAGGCCAAGAAGCAGCTCGGCTCAGACTCTGTAGGCGCTGATCCAGATATGAAGCGACTCGCTAGAGAAATCTCAGATTTAATTGGACTGAGCTCCGAATTTAGACTGAAGGGAAAAGGCGGAGAGTTGCGCATTCAATTCAGCCAATTTGATGAGCTCGATTCTCTGTTGAAAAAATTGGGTATTGAGGCAAATCGGTAATTGAGCCTAGATCAACACCCCCGCCACCAAACCTCCCCTTGGGAAGAGCCGGAAGAGGAAAAATACCGTGTTTATAGCAAAGCGGAAATGGATGCTTTGCGTCTGGCTAACCCCAAAAAATTTGCCTCAATTAACAGTTGGCGGGTCATTTTTGCCCAAATAACGATTACAGGCCTTTTCGGAGCGCTTTGGGGTATTTTTGGTGAAGCGGACAACAGAAGCGTTTATACTTATTCGGCTTTAGTAGGTGGTTTGATTGGATTTTTGCCTTCCACGCTCTTTTTGTTGCGATTAACTGCTGCAAAAAAGAATTCCAAATCAAATCCCGGCGGTTATTTAGCAGCGGTTGTGTCTGGTGAATTTATCAAAATCCTGGCAACCTTCCTTCTGTTTATTGGCTTTGCCCTAAAGCAACCGGATTTGAAATGGATACCATTGCTGGTTACTTATCTGGCTACGTTGCAGTGTTACTTGCTAGCGTGGTTTTGGAAATAACGAGCAGTCATTAAAGGACGAATTTAGAGATGTCTAGCGAAGTAAACGCAGCGGCAGAAATGGCACACCACGTGGCGAGTGAACCTCTCACCCCTACAGCTTATATTGCCGAACATTTACAAAACTTGAACACTCTTGGCGGTAAGCAGTCCTCCATTATTGATTTCAGCGTGGTTAACCTTGACACCATGTTTTGGACCACATTAATGGGCCTATTGGCTGTTTTCCTATTGGTCATCGCTGCTCGCAGAGCTTCGCCAGGCGTTCCTGGCCGCTTCCAGTGCTTAGTTGAGATGTTGGTTGAGATGGTCGAAACCCAATCCAAGGGAATTGTTCACGGCGACAGATCTTATGTTGCCCCCTTAGCGCTATTTGTGTTTTGCTGGATCATTCTTTTAAATACCCTAGACCTCGTTCCAGTCGATTGGATTTTTGGGGTCAATCAATTTATCGGTAGCTTTGGTGTGCATGTTCCCCATCACAAAATTGTGCCAACAACGGACCTCAACGCAACGCTGGGACTATCTTTCTCAGTACTGCTATTAGTGTTTTATTACAGCTTCAAGGCCAAAGGTTTTGGCGGATTTATGCATGAACTAGTTTCTGCACCATTTGGCGCCAAGTGGTATTTGGCCCCATTCAATTTGGTTTTGAACATCATTGAATATGTTGCTAAAGGCGTTTCTTTAGGAATGCGACTATTCGGCAATATGTATGCGGGCGAACTCATCTTTTTGTTGATTGCGCTCTTGGGAAGTATGTGGACCTTTAATCTTGATCTATATATGTTGGGCTTCGTTGGTAACGTTTTAGCTGGCTCGGCCTGGGCAATCTTCCACATCTTAGTTATTTTGTTGCAAGCTTTTATTTTCATGATGTTGACCTTGGTTTACATTGGCCAAGCTCATAGTCACCATTAACCTTTTTATTTTTAACCTCACCTTCAATACTTAGGAGTAAACATGCAAGCATTCTTAGCTAACATTCAAGGACTGACCGCTATCGGTATCGGCCTCATCATCGGCCTTGGCGCTTTAGGTGCCTGTTTGGGCATTGGCTTGATGGGCGGTAAGTTCATCGAAGGTGCGGCTCGTCAACCTGAACTCATCAACGAATTGCAAACCAAGATGTTCCTCTTGGCTGGTTTGATCGACGCTGCGTTCTTGATCGGCGTTGGTGTTGCAATGTTGTTTGCTTTCGCAAACCCACTGCTCGCAGTTATTAAGTAATTGTTTTGGCGTGGATGACCGGTCGGTCATCCAACCGTTCTCAACAATACTGAAAGGAATATCGTGAATCTGAACGCGACCCTATTCGCGCAAATGATCGTTTTCTTTGTCTTATGGTGGGTTGTTGCACGCTTTGTGTGGCCTCCGCTGATTAAGGCATTAGATGAGCGTTCAAGCAAAATTGCTGACGGCTTGGCTGCTGCTGAGCGCGGCAAAGAAGAATTGGCAATGGCAAATAATGCCGCTGAACAAGAGCTTTCCAAAGCCCGTCAAGAAGGTGTGCAGCGCGTTGCTGAAGCTGAAAAGCGTGCACAAATGTCCGCAGAAGAAATTCGTGCTAACGCACAAGCAGAAGCTGCGCGCATCATTGCCCAAGCTAAAGAAGATGCTGACCAACAAGTCACCCGTGCTCGCGAAGTATTGCGTGCCGAGGTTGCTGTACTTGCTGTTAAAGGCGCTGAGCAAATTTTGCGTCGTGAGGTTGACGCAAAGGCCCATGGCGCATTGCTGGACCAGCTAAAGGCAGAGCTTTGATATGGCTGAGTTAGCCACGATTGCTCGCCCTTATGCTGAAGCGCTTTTTCAAAGCGCTAAACCAGCTGAGCTTGCTTCATTCATGGAGCAATTAGGTGAATTGGCCCAGCTCGCTGTTTTGCCTGAAATTGCAAGTCTATCTAATAATCCAAAGGTATCTGCGGATGATTTGACCAAGCTCTTATCTGGAATGGTCAAGACAAAGCTCGATGGCAAGACCTTGAGCTTTTTAAGTCTCGTGAATCAAAACCATCGTTTAGCTGCTGTTCCTGAAATTGCGAATCAATTTGAGGCAATGAAAAATAAGAGCGAAGGTGCGGCAGAAGTAATGATTACCAGCGCGTTTCCTTTAGAGGGTTCTGCGCTGAATGATTTGTTGTCAAGTTTGAAGAAGCGCTTTGGGGGCAAAGAATTACGCCCAACTATTCAAGTTGATCCAGCTTTGATTGGCGGTGTTCGCATTCAGGTTGGCGACGAAGTAATGGATAGTTCTGTTAAGGCCCGGCTAGCCCAAATGCAAGCAAGTCTTGGCGCATAAATTATCCCGATTAAGAACATACGAAATAAGACCCAGGAGTAAGTAATGCAACTCAACCCATCCGAGATCAGCGAGCTGATCAAAAGCCGAATTAGCGAACTAGGCGTTGATGCCAAATCTCGCAATGAAGGCACTGTTATTTCAGTAACTGACGGTATCTGCCGCGTACATGGATTGTCTGGTGTGATGCAGGGCGAAATGTTGGAGTTTCCGAACAACACAATTGGCCTCGCTTTGAACCTTGAGCGCGATTCTGTTGGCGCCGTAGTGTTGGGTGAATACACCCATATCAAAGAGGGCGATCCCGTTAAATGTACCGGCCGTATTTTGGAGGTCCCTGTTGGACCAGAGTTGCTTGGCCGCGTTGTAAATGCGCTAGGTCAGCCAATCGACGGCAAAGGACCCATTAATACTAAGTTAACTGACTTTATCGAAAAAGTTGCACCTGGGGTTATTGCACGTCAATCGGTTAGTCAGCCAGTTCAAACTGGTTTGAAGGCGATTGATGCAATGGTTCCAATCGGACGCGGTCAGCGCGAGTTGATCATTGGCGACCGTCAAACCGGTAAAACCGCTGTTGCCGTTGATGCCATCATTAACCAAAAAGGCAAAGGTGTTTATTGCGTTTACGTCGCGATCGGTCAAAAAGCTTCCACTATCGCTAACGTTGTTCGTAAGCTCACAGAGTTGGGCGCGATGGAATACACCGTAGTGGTTGCAGCGAGTGCTTCTGAGTCTGCAGCGATGCAGTACCTTTCTGCTTACGCAGGTTGCACGATGGGCGAATACTTCCGCGATCGTGGTGAAGATGCATTGATCGTTTATGACGACTTAACCAAACAAGCGGTTGCTTATCGTCAGATCTCATTGTTACTCCGTCGTCCACCAGGCCGTGAAGCTTATCCTGGCGACGTGTTCTATCTCCACTCACGCTTGCTCGAGCGCGCTGCTCGAGTGAATGCAGAGTATGTTGAGAAATTTACAAATGGTGCTGTGAAAGGCAAGACTGGTTCTTTGACCGCATTGCCGATTATTGAAACTCAGGCAGGAGACGTTTCTGCTTTCGTTCCAACCAACGTGATTTCTATTACTGACGGTCAGATCTTCTTAGAAACCGACTTATTCAACGCTGGTGTTCGTCCTGCGATTAACGCGGGTATTTCAGTTTCCCGCGTTGGTGGTGCTGCACAAACTAAAGTTATCAAGAAATTGTCCGGCGGTATTCGTACTGACTTGGCGCAGTATCGTGAATTGGCGGCGTTTGCTCAGTTCGCATCCGATCTTGATGAAGCAACCCGTAAACAGCTCGAGCGCGGTCGTCGCGTTACAGAATTGTGTAAGCAAGCTCAATACAAGCCACTTCAAGTTTGGGAAATGGCCGCTTCGCTCTACGCAGTGAACAACGGCTTTTTTGATGACATTGAAGTCAAGAACGTATTGCCATTTGAAAAGGGCTTACAAGATCATTTGAAATCTAAATATGCAGACTTAGTTGGTCGCATTGAAGAAACCAAAGATTTAAGCAAAGACGACGAAGCTGCATTGCGGGCTGCGATTGAGGACTACAAGCGTTCAGCAGCCTTCTAAGGACGCGCAGAGATCATGGCAGGCACAAAAGAGATACGATCAAAGATCAAGAGCGTACAAAATACGCGCAAGATCACCAAGGCAATGGAAATGGTCGCCGCGTCTAAGATGCGTCGCGCCCAGGAGCGCATGCGTAATGCGCGCCCATATGCCGAAAAAATCCGTGAAATTGTTGCCAATCTTTCTAAAGCAAACCCCGAGTACCGCCCTGCCTACATGGCGACTCGTGAAGTGAAGAAAATTGGTACGATCTTGGTGACGACAGACAAAGGCTTGTGTGGTGGCTTAAATACCAACGTATTGCGTTTGATTGCAAATCAAGTACGCGATATGCAAGCCAGAAATATTGAAATTGCTTACACGGCGATTGGCTCAAAGGGCCTTCAATTCTTGAATCGCGCAAAAGCAAAACTCATCTCTCAAACAATTCAAATTGGCGACACTCCCCATTTAGATGTTTTAATCGGCGCGATTACTGCTCAGTTAGAAGCGTTCGAAAAGGGTGAAATTGACGCTGTGTACTTAGGCTACACCCGCTTTGTCAATGCTATGAAACAAGAGCCGATTTTGGAAAAGCTGTTGCCCCTAGAGCCAGCCGCTTTGGAGTCAGCAGATAAGACTGGCCCATCTTGGGATTACATCTATGAGCCAGACGCCGAATCAATTTTGAATGGTTTATTAAAGCGCTATGTTGAAGCCATGATTTATCAGGCTGTTGCTGAAAATATGGCTTCTGAGCAATCTGCACGTATGGTTTCCATGAAAGCTGCGTCAGATAACGCTAAGAACGTCATTGGTGAATTGCAATTGGATTACAACAAAACACGACAAGCTGCTATTACAAAAGAGTTGTCAGAGATTGTTGGTGGAGCGGCCGCTGTATAAGCGGGCGTCATTTAGAAATTTGAAAGAATTCAGGAATTAAAAGCGGAGAGATGCGATGAGTAACGGAAATATTGTTCAGTGTATTGGTCCAGTGGTGGATATTCAGTTCCCCCGCGACAAAATGCCAAATATTTATGATGCCTTGACATTAGTTGAGAGCGGCGAAAAATCTTTTGCTGAAAAAGGCTTGACCTTTGAAGTTCAGCAACAGATTGGTGACGGCGTTGTCCGCGCAATTGCGATGGGTGCAAGCGATGGTTTGCGCCGCGGCATGGAAGTGAAATCCACTGGTCAGCCGATTTCTGTGCCAGTTGGCCCAGCTACATTGGGGCGCATTATGGATGTTTTGGGTCGCCCAATTGATGATGCAGGTCCAATTGCTACTGAAGAGCGTCGTGCTATTCACCAGCCAGCTCCAAAGTTTGATGAACTCTCGCCTTCTGTTGACTTGTTAGAAACCGGTATTAAGGTGATTGACTTGGTTTGTCCGTTCGCTAAGGGTGGTAAGGTTGGCTTGTTCGGTGGTGCGGGTGTTGGTAAGACAGTTAACATGATGGAATTAATTAACAACATCGCTAAGCAACACTCTGGTTTATCTGTGTTTGCGGGTGTGGGTGAGCGTACTCGTGAGGGTAACGATTTCTATCATGAGATGAAAGAATCGAACGTTATCGACAAAGTGGCGATGGTGTTTGGTCAGATGAACGAGCCTCCTGGCAACCGTTTGCGCGTAGCTTTGACTGGTTTGACTATGGCTGAAGCGTTCCGCGACGAAGGCCGTGACATTTTGTTCTTCGTTGACAACATTTACCGTTACACACTGGCCGGTACCGAAGTATCTGCGTTGCTAGGTCGTATGCCTTCCGCTGTGGGTTACCAGCCTACATTGGCTGAGGAGATGGGTAAGTTGCAAGAGCGTATTACTTCAACTAAGACGGGTTCTGTTACTTCTATTCAGGCCGTTTATGTTCCTGCCGATGACTTGACCGATCCGTCACCAGCAACCACCTTCTTGCACTTAGACTCCACCGTTGTGTTGTCACGTGACATCGCTGCTTTGGGTATTTACCCAGCGGTTGATCCATTGGACTCCACTAGCCGTCAGCTTGACCCACAAGTAGTTGGTCAAGAGCACTACGAAGTAGCTCGTGCAGTACAGATGACATTGCAGCGCTACAAAGAGTTGCGCGATATTATTGCGATTTTGGGCATGGACGAATTGTCTCCAGAAGACAAATTGGCAGTAGCCCGTGCTCGTAAGATTCAGCGTTTCTTATCCCAGCCTTTCCACGTTGCTGAAGTGTTCACTGGTTCACCAGGTAAATACGTTCCGTTGAAAGAAACGATTCGTGGTTTCAAGATGATCGTTAGTGGTGAATTGGATCACTTGCCTGAGCAAGCGTTCTATATGGTGGGCTCAATTGATGAAGCCATCGAGAAAGCGAAGAAGCTTTAATAGAGCTCCTCTAGAGAAATTATGTCAAACATACATGTCGACGTAGTCAGTGCTGAGCGTTCCATTTTCAGTGGAGAGGCTAAGTTTGTTGCCCTTCCAGGTGAAACTGGCGAGCTCGGTATTTTGCATGGCCACACTCCATTAATTACTCGCATTCGTCCTGGCTCTGTTCGTATTGAAAAGGCCGATGGTGATGAAGAGTTTGTTTTTGTTGCTGGCGGTTACTTAGAGGTTCAGCCTGATCGCGTTACTGTTTTAGCGGATACCGCCATTCGTGGTCATGACCTCGATGAAGCAAAAGCACTAGAAGCTAAGAAGCGTGCTGAAGAGGCAATGCAAAATCGTGGCACAGACTTTGATTTAGCTTTAGCGCAATCTGAATTTGCTATGGCCGCAGCGCAGTTGGCTGCTATTGCGCGATTCCGTCGTAAAAAGTAATTACCGGCCAAATCCTTGTTGTTAAATGACCGGTTTTTAAAGGCTTGCTTCGGCGAAGCGGTGGATCAAACCCCGCTTTGGCTTATGCGCCAAGCCGGTCGTTATCTTCCTGAATACAATGCTACCCGCGCTAAAGCCGGGAGTTTTTTGGGCCTCGCAAAAAATCCTGCTTATGCCACTGAAGTCACGCTTCAGCCGCTGAACCGGTATCCGCTGGATGCAGCAATTCTTTTCTCAGACATTTTGACCGTTCCAGATGCGATGGGTTTGGGCCTTCAATTTGCCGCAGGAGAGGGCCCCAGCTTTCAACATCCATTACGCACTGAAGAGGATGTTAAAAAATTGCGTACTGCAGATATGAATCAGTTGCGCTATGTTTTTGATGCCGTTTCTGAAATTCGCAAAGCGCTGATTCAAGATGGTAAGCAACGCGTGCCCTTGATTGGTTTCTCCGGAAGCCCTTGGACCCTAGCCTGTTACATGATTGATGGTTCTGGGTCTGACGATTTTCGTCACGCCAAGACAATGATGTTTGCGCGACCAGACTTGCTAGACCATATTTTGCAAATCAATATTCAATCTGTTGCAGCGTATTTAACTGAGCAAGTAAAAGCAGGAGCTCAAGCGCTGATGATCTTTGATACCTGGGGTGGTTTATTGCCCAATGGCTGGTATCAGCGGATGTCCTTAGCCGCGATGCAAAAGGTGATTGCCCAGTTACCACGCGAACACGATGGACGAAAAATCCCAATTATTGTGTTTACAAAGGGCGGTGGAATTTGGTTAAAAGACCTGGCCCAAATTGGCGCAGATGTTTTGGCTTTAGATTGGACCATGTCACTCTCTAGAGCCCGTAAAGAATTATTAGATATTAATAAACCGCTTGCCCTACAGGGCAACCTAGATCCATTAACGCTATTTTCAGGACCCAAACACATTGCCGACCAAGTCAATGTCTTGCTGGAGGATTTGGCTAAGGCCCCATCCTTAGGCCCAAATTGCCATGCGCTTGATGGCCATATATTTAATTTGGGTCATGGGATTTCACAGTTCACCCCTCCGGACAGCGTGTCAGTTTTGGCCTCAGCAGTGATCGAGAAATCCAGAGCCCTCAGGGCAAGCAGATAGGCCAAAGTAATTGCTAACTTAATGGTGGGACTTTGCCAAAGTTATGCACAGCAGGACGGCGTGGCCGTTATTCAGCTAGATTCGAGGCAAAGATCATCATAAACTTCGAGAAGTAAGTGTAACTTATTGATTTATATAGACTTATATTTAAACACCACTATTTCAGCTGAAGTGACTTATTTGATAAATTGATCGATAAATCAGTATATTGGAATGATATCCACAGAGTTATCCACAGGAAATTGAAGTAACCCATGATGGCAAGCCCCCTCCTCGTTCAGATTGTTGTGGATAAGCCATTAGCGCAGGGCTTTGACTATATCTGGGATAGCCAAAAGCTCGGCTGTGACCCTGTGCTGGGTCAAATTGTCTCAGTGCCATTTGGTAATTCAATCAATGTTGGAGTAGTAATAAAAGTAAATACTCACTCTGATTTAGACAAAAGCAAAATCAAGGCAGTTCTGGACATAGCACCATTGCCCCCGTTAGATTCTGCCCTCTTAAATTTGATGAACTTTACAAGTCAATATTACTTACATGGCTTGGGAGAAACCATTTTGCCCTCCATCCCCCAAATGTGGCGCAAGCCTGAGCGCTGGGAAAAACTGCGGCAAGCTAAGCCATCCAATACCCAGAAAAGCAAGCAAAACGACCGCGCTAGTAATACCGAAAAACGAATTGGCGTGGGACAACTCAATGCCGAGCAAAAAAAAGCGTTAGATATGCTGTTGCAAAAAGAAGGCGCAGAAGGATTCAGGGCGATTCTTTTACAGGGACAAACGGGCAGCGGTAAGACAGCTGTTTTTCTCAATTGGTTGGCCAGCCTTTTGGAAGAGAAAAATGCTCAGGTATTGCTGCTTGTTCCAGAAATTAATTTAACCCCTCAATTAGAGCGGCGTATCAAAGCGTATTTTCCGGATAAAAAAATTGCGCTACTACATAGTGCGGTCTCCGAGAAACAGCGCGGTATTTCTTGGCATGAGGCCATGCTTGGAGAGGCGCAAATTATATTGGGCACCCGCTTGGCAGTGTTAACACCGATTCCCAATCTACGCGCGATAGTCGTCGACGAGGAACATGACCCCTCATATAAGCAACAAGAAGGAACGCGTTACTCCGCAAGAGATCTCGCAATCTGGCGGGCGCATGACCAACGCTTGCCAATCTTGTTAGCCTCAGCCACGCCATCGCTAGAGACGTGGATGGCTGCAAAGGTTGGGCGGTATGAACATATGAGACTAGATAGTCGCGCTCAGGGCGCTAACTTGCCGAAGGTGCATCTCGTCAATACTCAGGATCCCCAAAATCGATCTACTCACTCACCTTTATTTACCAACATAGTTGAGAGTGCTATTAGTAAATGTTTATCTGAAAAAAAGCAGAGTTTAATTTTGATCAATCGGCGTGGATACGCTCCAGTGATTAGTTGCTCAGCATGCACTTGGATGTCCAAGTGTGCCCAGTGTTCTTCTTATATGGTGATGCATAAGGCAGGAGCATTGAGTAAAAAAACAGTATTGAGCTGCCATCACTGCGGCCTAGTGAAACCGATGCCAAATTTTTGCCCTGATTGTGGAAATGCCGATCTCAAGCCAGTAGGCCAGGGCACACAAAAATTGGAAGATGTCATTGAAGACGCATGGCCTCAAGCAAGTGTTTTGAGGGTAGACACGGACTCAAGCAGAGGCAGCAAGGGTGCCGAAGAGCTCTTCCAAAAAATTCATGAAGGTGGTGTGGATATAGTGGTGGGCACGCAGATGATCGCTAAGGGCCATGATTATCAAAACATTGGAACCGTTGCGGTATTAGATGCAGATAGTCGTCTATATTCCCAAGACTTCAGAGCGGCTGAAAGATTATTTGCCCAACTGATTCAGGTGGCTGGAAGAGCTGGCCGCTCTCAGCAGCAGGATCAAATTAGTGGCGATATTTATATCGAGACACAGCATCCTGATGCAGCAGTGTTTCAGTATTTGTTAAAGCATGATGTAGATAGTTTTTTATCTTTCACCGCTAAAGAGAGAGAGGAGTCTAGGCTGCCCCCGTTTTCCTATCAAGGACTGATTCATGCCGAAGGAAAGAGTATTGCAAAAGCAATTCAGTTTTTAAGTGACTTGAAGTCTCAATTGACTGAGAGAGGCTTGGTTAATAAAGCAGTCAAGATATACGACCCAGTACCGAAAACTATCATGCGGGTAGCGGGCTCCGAGCGAGCCCAGCTTTTGATTGAGTCAAATAGCCGCAAGCATTTACAAGAACTACTCGAGGCGATTGACCGGTTGTTGCGGCAAGACTCTCAGGGGCGTATTAGTAAAGCCTCACGCATTCGATGGCTTATCGAGCGCGACCCCATTGCAATTTAAGCGCCAGCAGTTGCAGAATATTTCTCGAGGCTCATTAAATTCTGTAGTTCAGCATCTAGAGCGGAAGCCGAGCCGGGTTTGATCTTAAAAAGCCATACTGAATACGGTTTTTGATTAATGGTTTCAGGCTGGCTCTCAACATCCGGATTCAGGGCCACGATCTCACCACTGATAGGCGCATGAATATCACTCGCGGCTTTCACAGACTCGATGACCGCAATATTTTCGCCCTGCTCAACCAGTTGACCTAGCTTTGGTGCCTGAAAAAACATGACATCACCCAGCGCTTCTTGGGCATGGTTGCTAATCCCCACCCATATCAAGCCATCATCCTCTAGATCAGCCCACTCATGGGTTTCAGCAAATTTAAATTTATCTTGTGTATTCATCGCCTACCTTACCGCCCTATTCTATAGCTTGTGCTCTAAACTGATATCTTACTGATTCACCAAACATTCTTACCCAAAATATGACTATTAAATTAGGTATCGTGCCCGTTACGCCCTTTGAACAAAATTGTTCAATCTTGGTATGTCAAAACACAGGTGATGCAGCTATTGTTGACCCGGGTGGCGATATCGATAAGATCTTAGATACCGTCAAGCAAATGGGCGGCAACATAAAAAAAATTCTCCTCACTCACGGACATCTAGATCATTGTGCCGCCGCTCAAGAGTTATCTGAACAATTACAGGTGCCTATTGAGGGCCCACAAATTGAAGAACGATTTTGGATTGATCAGCTACCTGAGCAAACTGTGCGATTTGGATTTGGTCATGCAAAAGTGTTTGAGCCAACGCGTTGGCTAAATGATGGTGATCACGTACAAGTGGGCGACGTGGATTTTGAAGTTTTTCACTGTCCGGGACACACCCCTGGACATGTAGTTTTTTTTGATAAAGAAGACAGGCTGGCATTGGTTGGCGATGTACTCTTTGCGGGATCCATCGGTCGAACCGACTTTCCGCGCGGCAATCACGCAGATTTAATCCATGCAATCAAAACAAAGTTGTGGCCCTTAGGCGATGATGTGCAATTTGTGCCCGGGCATGGGCCGATGTCTACTTTTGGTCAAGAAAGAAAAACCAACCCCTATGTTGGGGATGGCGTTTAACTTTTAGTTAAGCTTTTGCAGAACCCGTACGATGCGTACGGTTGTATAAGCAGCTTGCGCAAATCCAGCGCTGTTTACGATTGCTGGTCGGAATCCAGGTTCCACCCTCTAGGCGCTTTTCGCGACTGCAAGAAGAGCAAAACTTAAGGCTTTGGGATGATTCTTGGGTAGCGGCTGGAGTCGAGGTAGTCATGTGCAATCCGGGTAAGACAAATCTATACAGAGGGTCTATTTTACCCGTTTTGTCCCGCCGGGGCAGGGCTGAGGAGAACCCGAACTGAATCCGCGGTTTTATTGCCGTCAAAGTCTAACCAAGCTTTGTTTTCGAAGTCATAAAGCTTGCATTTGCGAGCAGTATCAAAGTACCAGGCCCAAGAGAACTTTTGAATGAAAATCCGCTCTGGAAGCATTGTTTCGAGGGTATTTTGAGCATCTTTAAGGTTGTAAAGCGGGATGCTCATATCAACGTGGTGAGCGGTATGCTCCATGATATGGTGCATCAGGGCGCCCCAAATCCAGCCAAATGTGAGGTGGACAGTCGTGGAAACGAAGGGCTGGGCTCGCAACCATTCGGATTTTTTGTCATACCAAGAAACCGATGGGTGGGTATGGTGTACGTAAACTACAAAACCAATCATGCCGTTCCAGAACAAGAATGGCAGCGCAAAGCCGGTAATCAGACCAACCCAAATAGACTGGCCAGTTGCTAAAGCTCCAGCGATCAAACAGCCAATCCAAATGATGGCAAAGGCTGTAACTAAGAGATTATCTTTAAGAAAGATAGGACGATCACCCGGTTTATTTTGAGCATTTGGGAAGTACTCGCGTCTCCACCAAATTTCGATCAGGTAGTAAAAGACTGGGCCCCAGCCGCTTCGGTAAAGGCGCTCAAGAGTTTTGCGCCAAGTTGGCAAGGCATCAAACTCTGCTTTAGATAATGGCGCCCAAACAAAGTCGAAACCTTTTAAATTAGTTTGACCGTGGTGCACGACGTTATGGCCCACATCCCATAAGCTATAGGGGGTTAAAGATGGCAAGAAGGCAATGCGTCCAAGAACCTTATTGAGTTCACGATTGGGAGTAAAGCTTTGATGGCATGCATCATGCCCAAGGATAAAAATGCGACCAGTTACAAAGCCTGCGATTAAGCCCAAGGCAATCTTGACAGCAATGTTTTCGATAAAAACGGTGCCCGCGATACAGCCTAGCCACAAACAGGCATCAAGCAACAGGAGACCCAGCGCACGACCCACTTGACCTTGCGCCATATGAATCAGCCAGCCGCGAATAATTTTGCGATGGGGCAAAGGCTCGCTAGGAGCCAGGGGGACCATATTTTGGTCTGAAAGGGAGGGATTTAAGTGATTAGACACGTTAATATTCAATAGAAATCAGTTATTTAGATCCAAATGATAGTGGTTTTTGAGCTTTTGCGTGTGATGTGGTTCAAAAATCAGGCTACTCTGGCGCGCCCGGCAGGAATCGAACCTGCGACCCTTGGCTTCGGAGGCCAATACTCTATCCACTGAGCTACGGGCGCCATGTGAAACCATGAAATTGGCTACCCTCGTATTGTAAGTGCCCAAGGCGGAAAGCACTCGTTATAATCTTAAAACAGCACCCCTTTAAACCCATAAAACCACAAAAGTCCTATGAGCAACGAGCACGGCAATCTGATTAAGTCCCCAAAACAACTCATCATCGTTGTATTTGCAAGCTTTTTTGTACCATTGATTGTGATTTTATTGTTGATGGTCTATGTCAATAACGGTAAGCGTGCCGATAGCGTCAAGTCTGCTGATGAAATTATCAAGCCAGTGGGTCAGCTGAATATTCAGGATGCCAACCCTCCCGCCGAAGTGAAAACTGGCGGCTAAAAAATGATCTGGCAAGCCTCAGCCAATAAACCATCAAGCTGACAAGTTGTCAGCTTGATTTTTTTGTAGCCCCTGCTTTGCAATTAATAGCTGCTTGATAAGCCTCTTTTTTAGAGACTGGGAGGGTTTGGGACAGCACTGCAGCAATTTCTTTGCTGCCTAAGTAAGGCTCCAGCGCCTGAACCCACAGACTTAATAAGTCATCGGAGACTAAATCTTTGCTGACACTGCGACCCGCAATCACTACGACAAATTCACCTTTGAGGCTGGATGATTGAGTGATCCATTCTGGGATGTCTGCAGCCCTGATAAAACTCACTTGCTCAAATTTTTTTGTTAACTCTCTACCAATCATGATTTCGCGCTCTGGCTCAAGAGCTTGAGCAATATGTTTTAAGGTATCTTGAATATGGTGTGGCGACTCAAAAAAGATGCTGGCTTGCGCACTCTTTTGTATTTGACTTAATAGGGCATCACGCTCTTTCGTTTTATTTGGCCAGAAGCCTAAAAACTGGAACCGCCCTTCTGCTGCACTCATTACTGGGCCGCCAACCGAGACTGCGGCTGCAACTGCGCTAGCTCCTGGTATGGGGATCACTCGAAAGCCTGCTTCGTGAACCGCATGAACCAAGCGAGCCCCGGGGTCCGATACACCGGGTGTTCCTGCATCCGATATGTAAGCCCATCTTTCATGATTGGCAAGGTGCCCAATGACGGTTTGAGCACCAGTCATTTCATTGTGTTCGTGGAGAGCGAGACATTTTTTATGAATGCCAAATTGTTGAAGGAGTGCAACGCTATGACGAGTGTCCTCGCAGGCAATTCCATCAACCATTTTTAAAATATGCAAGGCACGCAAGGTAATGTCGCCGAGGTTGCCGATGGGTGTTGCAACCATATACAGTGCCCCAGCAGGAAAATCTTGTTGCTTCAGAAAGTCAAAAGAATCGAGTTCCATAGATATTTTTTGCCAATAAGCCTTTTATAAGTGAGAGCATACGTGGGTTTTAAACAGGCGACCATGAAAGTTAATTTCAACGCAAATTGGGTCATAATATTGCTATGGATAAAAATACAATCGAGCGCTTAAGTCTAAGGGCCTCCCAGCATTTTTTAGACAGCATTGCCGTCAAGCAAGAGGCTGAAAAAACTCTGCCAGCTGCCGTTGCCCAGGGCGTGATCGCCATGACAGAATGTTTGCGCAGTGGAGGCAAAGTGATGGCCTGTGGAAATGGGGGTTCTGCCGCGGATGCCCAGCATTTTGCAGCTGAGTTAATTGGCCGTTTTGAGCGCGAGCGTCAAGAGCTTGCGGCAATCGCATTGACTACCGACAGCTCAATTTTGACAGCCGTTGGAAATGATTACAGTTACGACGAAGTGTTTAGTAAGCAAGTGCGTGGATTGGGTAAGCCCGGCGACATCTTGTTAGGAATTTCTACATCAGGTAACTCAAAGAATGTCGTGAAAGCGATTGAAGCAGCAAAAAAATTAGGCATGAAAGTAATCGCATTGACCGGCAACGGCGGCGGAAAAATTACCGGCTTACTAGATAGCAATGATGTTCATCTCTGTGCCCCCTCTACTCGTACAGCCCGCATTCAAGAAACCCATCTAGTTTTATTGCATAGCTTGTGCGATGGCGTTGACCATTTGATGCTTGATTAAATCTATTCTTTAGAAAGTGAAAATGCGAATTCAGCCTCTCAGCAAATTACTTATCGTTGGAGTGTTGCTCTCATTCTTATCTGGGTGTGGCGTTTTAGCTGTTGGTGGAGTGGCTGCAACAGCTTCTGTCATGGCCGACCGACGAAGCCCTGGTGTACAGGCAATTGATAAAGGATTGGAGCTTGAGGCAGATAGCGCACTTTCTAAACGCTTTGGTAATTCAGCCCATATTAATGTGAACTCTTTTAATCAAAAAGTACTACTCACAGGCGAAGTAAAAAATGATGAGATCAAGGAGCAAGCTGCTGAGTACGTCAAGAGCCTGAAAAATGTTCGCTCTGTGTTGAATCAATTAATTATTGGACCAAATAGTTCCTATGCCGCCCGTGCAAACGATTCGTATTTGGATTCCAAAGTGAAGACCCAAATGATTTTTACAGACAAACTTCCATCCAACTCAATGGATATTGTTGTCGAAGCGGATAACGTCTATATGTTGGGCATCCTAACTCAGAGCGAAGCAGACCTCGCTAAAAAAGTGGCTAGTAACACCAATGGCGTTAAAGAAGTGTTTGCATTCTTTGACATTATTTCTGATGCCGAGAAAGCTCGCCTAGAAAAATTAGGCAAGGCTGAAGAGACCCAGCCAACAAGCCCTTCCAAGTTTCAATAACATTTTTTATAGCCACTTTACTTAGTGCGAGTCTGTACTAAAACGCATTTACTTTTCTTGATTTTCTGTTCCTTGGGCGCGCCACAAGCGTTCGCAAGTTCCGATAATGAAAAAGCCTATGCGCTCGCGAAACAGAATGCGTGTCTAGGTTGTCATGCTATTAATAAAAAAATTGTAGGTCCGAGTTATCAAGATGTTGCCAAGAAATATCAGGGCGATAGCAAGGCGCTTGTATATTTGAAAAATAAAATTCGTAATGGTGGTGCTGGTGCATGGGGTGTTGTGCCAATGCCTGCAAATGCAAAGTTAAGTGATGCCGATTTATCGGTATTGAGCGCCTGGATATTGCAAGGCGCTCCTCAATCTAATTAAATCAGAGTGCAGCAGTTTTGCGGCCTAAGAACCAGCTCCAAGCATCACTACTGTTTTTTAAGTTTGACTTCAAAGCGTAATCGAAGTCGCCCCATTGCTTATTAGCAACTTCTCTCACTACGGTTGCAGGCGTTGCTGGTTCAAGTTTGAGATAGGCATCAGCATCGCCATATGCAAACTCAACTCGCATGCCTGCTTTTTGCGCTAAGTGCATCATCGATTTATTGTTCGCTAAGCAATGTACGTACAAAGTCTCTACACGCGTGTTACGCGAATGCACTGCTGCTCTCTCGAGAAGAGCAGAACCAACGCCCTGATGCCGCGCGCTTTCTAAAACAGAGACACCAAACTCTGCGGCCAGAGCTTGTTTTTTTGCTGTTGGCAAGTAAGCTAAATGTGCGAGACCAATAATTTTTAAATCAGCATCAAAGACTGCAAAGATTGCATCTTTATTGAAGTCAAGACTTTCAACGTAGTGCTCAATGACTTCATTTGGTGTTTGGGTGCCAAAGCGAAGATGGCGATCCTCATCTCCCAGCTGGAGAAAATGCTCAAGAATTGCTTCGCGATGTCCAGCATGAAGCTCGCGGACCGGCACTGCCAGTCTGCTAGCGCTTGGAACGCTTGGCATTTGAACCGAATTTTTGTGCATAGCAAGATCTTAGCAGTGTTTTGAAAATATTTCAGGGTTTTCCCTTACAAAACACTAAAAACAACACAAAATTTGCAGGTTTTTTTGCCCTCATTCTCAAATTTTTGGGAAATTTATCAACCTAGGCTAAATTTTTCTCAAAAAAGTGAATTTTTTAGCATTTCCTATATGACTGATTTTGAAGCATTTTCTGTCCCAGACCCCAAAAAATAGCGTTTTCATAGGAAAAAGACTACGGAAGGTGTTGACAACTCCCT
>Ga0364867_10317_pt1 | contig 29705 bp, 17 predicted proteins | sample ExccelAu500001D4_3_FD_206915 | JGI IMG/M metagenome (GOLD analysis project Ga0364867, IMG submission 206915) | Enriched cells from Trout Bog Lake Hypolimnion, Wisconsin, USA - BchlTB.Aug13.5000.01.D4 | ecosystem: Environmental > Aquatic > Freshwater > Lake > Hypolimnion/Profundal zone | place... | reverse complement strand
TGTAAAGGCGGACAATTGAATCTGAGGTTTGGTGTGCCCTTTCACCGCATCTATTGCATTCAATAACAAATTGATTAAAACCTGTTCTATTAACCCCACATCCATCTGTGTCCAGATCAAAGGATCTTTTAATTGTATGGAAAGGCAGATATTTTTCTGTTCCATGGTAGGTTGCATCAGCCGTTGAATATTTTCAAACAGTTCACTTATATAGACTTTTGACAGGTTTGCCTTTGTAATTTTATTCAGGTTGCGATAAGTTTCCGTAAATTTTAATAACCCTTCACTTCTTTTCTTAATGGTATCAATACCCAGTTCTATATCCTCCGTAATAGCTGATGAAACATTCAAATCTTTTGCCAATTCTTTTAACCGCACCTGTAAGGTGTTAGCAAGGGAAGATATGGGTGCCACTGAATTCATGATTTCATGAGTCATTACACTTAACAGTTTTTGCCATGCTTTGGATTCTGTTTCGTCCAACACCTGACTTACATTCTGAAATGCCACCAGTTTATACTGTAATCCTTCTGTCTGGAAGGCAGTAGCTGAAGCAACCACTTTTACTTTATTTTTATCCTGATGAATAGTGATGACAAATTTTTCTCCGGGTGCCACATTCACAATCTGAAAACAAAGCTCCGGATCGCGTTTATCCAGTGACTGTATTGTTTTTAAATAGGGTATCTGTAATAGCTTTTTAAGGGATTCATTCATCCAGATCACTTCTCCGGTTTTAATTTCATAAGATAGAATACCCGTATCTACCAGTTCCAGCACTTTTTGCAGGTATTGAAACTGGGTTTCTTTTTCTTTACTGATGACTTTAAATGTGGAATTGATTTCATTAAACCCTTCCCGTAAATTCTGTAATTCAGGCGGTGCCTGTTTTACATTGAAATGACGGGAAAAATCACGGTAATGGATGGATTCAACAAACTGATCTACTTCGTTCTGTGCTTTTTTATGCAATTTGTAAAAGTCCACCAATTCCCAGAGGATGAATGGTAACAGCAACATTGTATACAGGTATTCTCCCCGCAATACTGCAAAAGCAAAACCAAGCAGGGTGAGGAATAATAACAACACCCTGGCTAAAATACCCCAATCGTTTTTTTTAGATTTCATATTTACTGAGCCTCCTGTATAAAGCAGTTCGGGTTAAACCCAATTCTTTTGCTGCTTTGGTAATATTGCCATTGTTTTTTTCGATCACTTTTAAAATGGTGTTTTTTTCAAGGTTACTCAGGTTGGTATCCCTGGCTTCTTCAGCAGCTGCCTGGTAAATGGTTTCAATAGGGGAAAAAATAAGGTCGTCCGGTTCCAGTATTGAACCATCGGACATGATAATGGCTCTTTCAATAATATATTGCAATTCGCGCACATTACCCGGAAACTGGTATTGACTTAATTTCTGTAAAGCAGCTTCAGAAAAAGAGAAGCCCGGTTTAAAATATTTAACCGCATAGAGATTGGCAAAATGCCTGGTGAGCAGTATAATATCATCTTTTCTTTTACGTAATGGCGGCAGTATAATTTCTACGGTATTGATCCGGTATATTAAATCTTTACGAAAACGGTTTTCATTGGCCAGTTCACTGATGGGTAGGTTGGTGGCACAGATCAGACGAAGGTCTACTGATACCGGCTGGTTACTGCCCAAACGCTGGATCTGACGGTTTTGAAGGGCTGTTAATAGTTTAGCCTGCTGCTGCAGGGATATATTGCCAATTTCATCCAGAAACAAAGAGCCACCGCTGGCAGATTCAAACCTGCCCACCCGGTCTTCACGTGCATCAGTAAAAGCCCCTTTTTTATGGCCAAATAATTCACTTTCGAACAAGGTTTCTGTTAATGCTCCTACATCTACTTTTACAAAAGGTTGTTTACTGCGCAGGGATTTATCATGAATAGCTTTAGCAATTAAATCTTTACCGGTTCCATTTTCTCCCAGTATCAGAATATTGGCATCAGTTGGTGCAATCTTATCAATCTTTGAAAAAATATCCTGCATTACCTCACTGGTACCCAGTAAACCAGTCTGAGAGGGATCATTTTTTTCCGCAGTAGCAGGATAAGCTGACTGAAGCTTTTTCTTTAGTATATCTGCAATGGTGGACAGGAGCTTTTCGTTATGCCAGGGCTTTACAATAAAATCGGATGCACCTTCCTTTAAGGAACGGACAGCCAGGTCGATGTCTCCATACGCAGTAATCATGATCACCGAAATATCAGGCTTGGTCTCTTTGATTTTGTTTAACCAGAACAATCCTTCATTTCCTGTATTAATGCTGGCAGTAAAATTCATATCCAGTAATACCAGATCAAATTCATGTGCTGCCAGTAAAGAAGGGATTAAAATAGGGTTTTTCTCAGTATAAACTTCCTGCACTTCCGTTTTTAATAACAAACGGACTGCGGTTAATACATCCACATCATCATCAATCACCAGTATACTTGCTTTGCGTAAACTCATACTCAAAGTAAGTACATTATTTAAATACCTGACACATGTATTTATTAAAAAATAACAAAAAAATACTACTGTATCAAAAGCGGACACTAACTGTACTGCAACCGAACAACAATAAATAAGGATACAGTGTAACCGATTGATTTTCAGTGGCTAAATTTCTGGCATTGCTTTAGTTATCCATTAATTCAACAAAAGAGAAATCAATAGAAGATCATGATAAAAAATTATTTTAAAATAGCATTCCGAAATTTTTTAAGAAATAAGACCTTTTCCGGTATTAATATATTTGGATTAGCCATTGGTATTGCCACCTGTTTAATTATTATGCTTTTTGTAAATAATGAACTGGGGTATGACCGTTATAACAAAAAGGCAAACCGGATGGTGCGTGTTTATTTTGAAGGTAATGTACAGGGAGAGAAGATGAAAGAAGTATCGGTGATGCCGCCTGTTGCACAAACGCTAAAAGCAGATTTCCCGGAAGTGGAAGAAGCTACACGCATCCGTGATTACGGAACGCCAAAATTGGTGTATGGAAACAGAATTTTTAAAGAAGATACATTTGCTTTTGTGGATTCAAATTTTTTCCAGGTTTTTACCTTGCCCTTGATTGAAGGGAATGCCAAAACAGCTTTACTGGAACCCAATTCAATTGTAATTACCAAGGCCCTTGCGCATAAATATTTTGGAAACGAAGACCCGTTAGGGAAAGTTATTGCCTTTAAAGATGGCAAAAATGCTGCCTGTAAAGTTACCGGGTTAATAGATAAAGTACCGGAAAACTCCCATTTTCATTTCGAAATATTTGCTTCTATGTCGGGCTTGCCCGAGTCAAAGGAACCTACCTGGATGAGCTCCAATTTCATTACTTATCTTGTACTTACAGACGGGTATGACTATAAAAAACTGGAGGCTAAATTACCCCAGGTTGTTGAAAAATATATGGGGCCGCAAATGTTGCAGGCCATGGGAATGACACTGGCAGCATTCAGGAAAAAAGGCAGTGATATCAGTTTCCATTTACAACCCTTATCAGACATACATCTTCATTCAGATTTTACATGGGATCTTAGTCAACCAGGTGATATTCGGCTTGTTTATATTTTTGCGGCCATTGCTTTGTTCATGCTGATCATTGCCTGCATCAATTTTATGAACCTTTCCACTGCCAGTGCGTCTAAACGTTCCCGTGAAGTGGGAATCCGTAAAGTATTAGGTTCCATGAAAAAGGATCTGGTAAGGCAGTTTTTGCTAGAATCTGTAATACTTACAGCAATAGCAACCCTTTTGGCCATCTATTTTGTGTATCTGGCTTTACCATTGTTTAATGAACTATCTCACCAGAACTTAACACTCAGTTTTACTGAGCATCCTTTGCTGATACCTGCATTATTCCTATTGGTATTATTTGTAGGAATCCTGGCAGGAAGTTATCCGGCGTTTTACCTGTCATCCTTTAAACCTGTGGCTGTACTGAAAGGAAAATTTACTTCCGGCAAACAAAGTATTGGATTAAGAAGTGGACTGGTTGTTTTTCAATTTGTTATTTCAATTATTCTGATCGTAAGCACTACTGTTGTATATAAACAACTTTCTTATATCCAAAATAAGCAATTGGGGTATACTAAAGAACAGGTGCTGATAGTATCAGATACCTGGATGCTGGATAAAAATCAGGAAATATTTCGCCGGGATTTACTGAATGACCCACGCGTTGTTTCTGTTACAAATTCTGGTTATTTACCCGCTGGATACAGTTATAATAATAATTTTTTTGTGGCACCTGAAGAAGATCCCAACCGGCTGATAAAAACCCTGCGTTACGATGTGGATGAAAATTATATAGGTACACTTGGGATTCATTTACTGACAGGAAGAAATTTTTCCAGGGAATTTGTTACTGATTCCTCAGCTATTATATTAAATGAAGCTGCAGCAACTGCTTTTAAATGGGGAGAAAAAGCGGTAGGCCATACTATTTCTACCAGTGATAACCATGGAAAAAAAATAAACTACCATGTAATTGCAGTGGTGAAAGATTTTCATTTCAGATCACTTCATGAATTAATTACACCCCTGGTTATGGTGCTCTCTCCTGATGCAGGAACATTAATAGTAAAATTGAAAACAACAGATATATCCGGGTTAATTGCTACTCTTAAAAAAAGGTGGGCTGCATTGGGAGCTGAAGATCCTCTGTCTTATTCATTTCTGGATGATCGCTTTAATAATACCTATAAGATGGAGCAAAATACTGGAAAAATATTGTGCATTTTTGCTGGGCTTACCATTTTCGTAGCATGCCTGGGACTATTTGGTCTGGTTACATTTACTGCTGAACAGCGTACCAAAGAAATTGGAATTAGAAAAGTATTAGGAGCAACTGTAAGCGGGATCGTTTCTTTATTGTCAAAAGATTTTCTGAAGCTTGTTTTAATTGCCTTTATCATCGCTTCACCGGTATCCTGGTTTATTATGAATAAATGGTTACAGGATTTTGCTTACAGAATACATATCAGTTGGTTGGTATTTGTACTGGCGGCTTTATTAACTATAGCTATAACTATTATCACTGTTTGCTTTCGGGCTATAAAAGTGGCCCTTGCTAACCCGGTAAAGAGCCTTAGAACGGAATAAAACAGAGATGGGGTTAACTGTATCAAAAGCGTACACCTGTTGTATCAATGCCGGACAATTAATAGTTGGAATTAACTGTAACATTTTGATTACCAGTACGTTTAAAGTTTGGCACAGTATTTCATTTCAGATAACAGGAAAACAGATTTCTTAACCACCAATACAGCATATGTATCATTTTTTGAAAAATCTGGCAAACAGAAAAAATGGATTCAGGCCTTATCTGATTATGCTTTCTTTACTGATGCTGATGACAGGGGTATTATCCCTGCTGAATAAAAAAGTAGAAGCCGGTTTACAAGATAAAAGCTGTACCTGCAATAAAGCTGAAGAAGACCTGTTTTTCAATCAGTTGTTAATTCTGAAATTTAATTAACAAAATTATTCATTTACGAACTAAAATTTATACAGTGGACAGAGTTATTGAAAAAAAAACATGGACGGTAAAAAAGTTATTGACGATTGGCATTACTGCTGCAATCATCCTGTTGATTGCCGGTGCCTATTATTTTACCTCCGGTAAATCTAAACTGAATGTTGAAACTGAAAGGATCACCATCAGTGAAGTATCGAATGGTACTTTCCAGGAATTTATACCGGTAAACGGTGTGGTACTGCCATTAACCACTATTTACCTGGATGCAAGTGAGGGAGGAAGGATTGAAGAGAAATATGTGGAGGATGGGGCATTGATGAAAAAAGGACAACCTATCTTACGATTGTCTAATTCTGACCTGATGATGACCATGATGAGCCAGCAAAATACCGTATATAATACGCTGACTCAAATGCAGATTAACCATAATGCTGCCTTACAGAATACGGTAAGCAAATTGAACCAGATGGCCGATGTGGAAAGTCAGTACAAAGAAGCGGAACGTATTTATAAGCTGGATAAACATTTGTATTCGCAGAATGTAATTGGAATGCAGGAATTTAAACAGGCAGAAAACAATTATACTTATTATCAACAGAAAAGAACACTGACTCAGCAGATTCTGCAGCAGGATTCTGTATCCAGGGCTACCCAGGAAGCGCAGGATAAAAGGTCATTTAAAGGATCACAGGATGCATTGAATATCATGCAGAAAAAAGTGAGTGACCTGGTGGTTCGTTCACCGATAGATGGGCAGTTGACTTCCCTTGATGCGGAAATAGGACAGAATAAACATCAGGGAGAACGTCTGGGGCAGATTGATGTAACCAGCGGATTTAAAGTTAGGGTAGATGTGGATGAACATTATATTTCAAGAATCTATATTGGCCTGAAAGGAGATTTTGCTTTTGCCGATACTACCTATAAATTAAAGATTACCAAAGTATTTACACAAGTAAGCAATGGTAAATTTCAGGTGGATATGTTATTTGAAGGTCCGGTACCAAAAGGGATCCGACGCGGACAAACCCTGCAGATACGCCTTGCTTTAAGTGATGAAAAACAGGCTTTACGTTTGGCACGCGGTGGCTTTTTCCAGCAAACCGGTGGTAACTGGATTTTTAAACTAAGTGCAGATGGCAAAACAGCCTATAAAACAGATATACAACTGGGGATGTATAATCCGGACTATTATGAAGTGCTGGGTGGATTAAAAGCAGGTGATAAAGTGATTACGAGCAGTTATGAAACCTATGGCAATAACCAGGAATTAATTTTGAATAAATAACAATAATAAAAATCTTACAAACAACAATCATGATAAAAATTACAAACCTCGAAAAAATCTACCGTACAGAAGAAGTAGAAACCATTGCGCTTAATAAATTATCAATGGAAGTAAAAGAAGGAGAATTTGTAGCTGTAATGGGTCCATCCGGATGTGGAAAGTCCACCTTACTAAACATCCTTGGATTACTGGATGACCCAGATAAAGGAAGCTTTATTTTTAACGGGATTGAAGTAGCCCATTTTAACGAGCGCAAAAGGGCTGATATGCGCAAGCATAATATCGGGTTTGTATTTCAGAGTTTTAACCTGATTGATGAGCTGACTGTATTTGAGAATGTGGAACTACCATTGATCTATACCGGTATTAAAACAGCAGAAAGAAAAGAGAAAGTTGAAAAAGTGCTGGACAAAATGCAGATCATGCATCGGCGTAACCATTATCCGCAGCAATTATCCGGCGGTCAGCAACAACGTGTGGCAGTAGCAAGGGCAGTGGTAAATAATCCTAAACTGATACTTGCTGATGAACCAACCGGCAACCTGGATTCATCCAATGGGAGTGAGGTTATGGAATTACTGACCGACCTGAATGAACAGGGCACCACCATTATTATGGTAACCCATAGTGAACATGATGCCAGGTTCAGCCATCGGATTATCAGAATGCTGGATGGTCAAACTGTTACAGAGAACATACTGATCTGACAAATAAATGTTGAATTAAAACACTCAATTCATTAATGTTTCAGAATTATATAAAAATAGCCTGGCGGAATATCCGGAAAAATAAAACGACTTCCGCCATTAATTTATTGGGGCTGACCATTGGGTTAACCAGTTGTTTTTTAATAGCGTTGTATATACAGCATGAATTAAGCTATGATAATTTTGAACAGAACCGGAACAGGATTGCCCGGGTTATAATGGAATATAGTTTTGATGGCAGTCCGGCATCCCAAAAGGGAAATTTTACCAGTGTAAGGGTAGCTTCAGTTTTTAAAAGGAATTTTCCGGAAGTAGTATCTGCGGTTAAAATGGTGCAATATGAACGGGTGGTTAAATATGAGGATAAGCTGATTAATGAAAAGAAGTTTATGTATGCAGATTCTTCCTTCTTTTCTGTATTTACTTTTCCATTATTATCAGGAGACCCTCATACTGTATTGTCGGCTCCGCATCAGGTGGTCATTACTGCTTCAGCAGCAAAGAAATATTTCGGGGAAAATAACCCGGTGGGGAAAGCACTAAAAGTAGGGACTGACAGTAACTTTTATCAGATTACCGGCGTGATACAGGATTGCCCTGCCAATTCACAGATCCGATTTGATTTTCTGGCTTCCTTTTCCTCTTTGGGTATACCAAAGGAATATGAAAACACTTACTGGGATGCTAATTATACTACTTATTTATTGTTAACTGGGAAAGATGCATTTACAGCTTTGCAGGGTAAAATTTCATCTTTTATGAAAAAGGAAATGGCCGGACAGGGAGCAACTATCCATTTTTACCTCGAGCCATTCAGTAGTATTCATCTTTATTCCCCCTACAACAGTTTTGAGCCGAATACCAATATCAGTTATATCTATATTCTGGCTGCAGTAGCTTTATTGATATTACTGATAGCCTGTTTTACTTACATAAATCTGGGTACGGCCCGTTCTATGGAAAGAGCTAAGGAAGTAGGAATCAGAAAAGTTATTGGAGCCGGAAAACAGCAGCTTTTCTGGCAGTTTATTGGAGAGTCTGTTTTACTCTGTTTACTATCACTAATCTTAAGTATCTCCATTACCTGTTTATTATTACCTTATTTTAATGCATTAACAGGAAAGCTAATTACTGCGCAATCAATGTTATCCTGGCAGATTATACTTTTTGCAGTCCTGATTATAACCAGTGTTGCCTTGCTGGCAGGCAGTTACCCTGCTTTGATATTAATAGGGTTCCGTCCGGTAAGTGTATTGAAAGGCAGTTTTAAAAATACAGGCCATGGACAGTGGCTCAGAAAATCATTGATTGTATTTCAGTTCTCCATTTCTGTATTCCTGATCATCGCTACTTTATTAATTCAAAAGCAATTATACTTTATACGGCATAAAAGCCTGGGATATGATAGAAACCATGTTTTGGTAATGCCGCTGGATAAAGAGATGCGTAAAAATATTAGCCTGATTAAACAGGAGTTCAAAAGCAATCCTGGTGTTTTATCTGTATCGGGTTGTGGAAGATCGCCAGTTGAAGGTGGGGGCGGATATAATATGCGTTCATCAGTCATGCCACCTAACCAGCAAATGTCTGTAACTGCCAATCCGGTTGATGAGGAGTATGTTAAAACCACCGGGCTTCAATTGATTGCAGGCAATGATTTTACGGAACAGGATATCAAAGATGCAGCGATTGAAGATCCTAAAAAAGTAGGGTATCATTTTATATTAAATGAATCCGCTGCTGCAGCATTGGGCTGGACAGTCAGGGATGCCGTTGGAAAGAAGATGTTCCTGGATGATTCCAGACCCGGAGTGGTAAGCGGGGTAGTGAAAGATTTTCATTTTCAATCTTTGCATAACCCTATTAAACCATTTGTATTATTTACTGAGCCGGGAGGGTATGAAATGCTGATTAAATTGAATGGCAATCAGTTACAAACCTCCATATCTTTTTTGGAAGGTAAATGGAAGAACCTGGTTACTAACCGGCCTTTTGAATACCGGTTTATGGATGAGGACTATAACCAATTATACAGTTCTGAATTAAGGCTGGGAACAGTAATGAATTTATTTGCCACACTCGCTATTATACTTGCTTGTATTGGAATGTTTGGAATGTCTTCTTATTCTGTACAGCAACGGTTTAAAGAAATCGGAATCAGAAAGGTACTGGGTGCTGGTTTGCTGAATATTATACTGAATTTATCAAAAGATTTTATACGCCTATCCCTGATAGCCATCATCATTGCTTTACCGGCTTCCTGGTGGGCGATGCATGCATGGCTGCAGGATTATGCTTATAAAACGGAGTTGGATTATGGAGTGTATCTTCTTGCGTGTTTAGTTACTTTAATACTGGTATCGTTGACGGTAAGCATACATGCCATCAGGGCAGCAGTGGCCAATCCGGTGAAGAGTTTGAGAAGTGAGTAGGGAGTTCTAAGAAAGGAGTTGAGAGTCGAAAAGCAGGAGCCTGGAGGAATAATTAAACATTTTCAAAAATATTTTAAACTGATAATAAAGGAATATGATTAAAAGCTTTTTCAGACTGGCAGTAAGGAATCTCTGGAAAAACAAGGGATTTTCAGCAATTAATATTTTAGGACTGGCTATAGGAATGGCCAGTGCCATTATTATTCTATTATGGATTCAGCATGAAGTGGGATATGATCAGATTTATGAGAAAAAAGAACGGATTTATGAAGCCTGGAACCGGGCTAGTTTTGATGGAAAACTGATGTGCTGGAATACCACACCAAAAGTACTGGCAAGAACACTGGAAAAAGACATGCCAGAAGTGGAACAATCTGTTCGTGTAAACTGGCCCAGTCATTATTTATTCAGCATTGGGGAAAAAAGACTGACAGTTACCGGAAGGATAGTGGACAGTAATTTTCTGCAGGTATTTACTTTTCCTTTAATTAAAGGAAATCCACTCACTGTTTTGAATGATATGCATTCGATTGTGTTAACAGAAAAGCTTGCAGTAAAATTGTTTGGAAATAGTACTGATGCAATAGGTAAAATTATTAAACTGGATAACAAAGATAATTTTACTGTAACAGGTATATTAACTGATATTCCGAATAATACCCGTTTTTCTGATTTGGAATATTTATTACCCTGGAGTTATTCAAGGTACAGGGGAGAGGATGATAATAATTGGGGGAATAACAGTACCCGCACATATGTTCTGCTGAAACCCAATGCCTCGTTTATTACCTTGAATACAAAGCTAAAAACATTAAAGCCAAAATATGACCCTACAGAACCCAAATGGGAAATGTTTATATACCCGACAGCAAGGTGGCATTTATATTCCAGCTTTGAAAACGGATATGAAAACGGAGGAAGGATTACTATTGTAAAACTTTTTGGCATTATTGCTGCTTTTATTTTGCTGATTGCCTGTATCAATTTCATGAATCTGAGTACTGCAAGGAGTGAAAAAAGAGCCAAAGAAGTAGGCATACGTAAAGTAGTGGGTGCTCAGCGATCTTCCCTGATTAGCCAGTTTATTGCAGAATCTATTTTAATTGCTTTGATTGCAGGAGTCTGCGCCATTATAATTGTGCAGCTATTCCTGCCTGCCTTTAATACACTTACAGAGAAGAAACTGTTTATTGCTTATGGCAGTCCTTATTTCTGGATAACCGGAATTGTATTTGTGGTTTTTACCGGATTTCTGGCTGGCAGCTATCCTGCATTCTTTTTATCCTCTTTTGAGCCTATTAAAGTATTAAAAGGAACCTTCAAAAAGGCTAATTCAAAATTTAACCCCAGAAAAATATTAGTGGTATTACAGTTTACATTTGCAATTATACTTATCATCTGTACCATTATAATTAAACAACAGATAGACTATGCCAAAGACCGGGAAAGTGGCTATGATAAAAATAGTCTGATTTATCATTTTCTTACCGGAGATATTGAAAAAAATTACCAGTTAATTAAACAGGAATTACTGGCTACCGGTACTGCTGTTTCTGTAACCAAGACCAGTGCTCCGCTAACAGAAAGCTGGAGTGACGGATGGGGGCAGGATTGGGATGGAAAGGACCCGAATGATAAAACTGATTTTAACAGGTATAATGAAGATGGGGGACTGGGAGTTACTGCAGGATTGCAGTTTATTGCCGGCAGGGATATTGATTTGCAACAATATCCAACCGATTCACTGGCTATTATTTTGAATGAATCTGCATTGAAAGTGATGAAGTTTAAGCAACCGATCGGTCAGATTATAAAAGATAATGGCAAACAATGGCATGTTATCGGTGTGATTAAAGACTTTATTTTAACCTCTCCGTATGAGCCCACTAAACCGATGCTGATATACGGGCCTAAAAGCTGGTTTAATACTATTCAGATAAAACTGAATAATAAAAATAACACTGAAAAGAACCTGGCAACTGCGGAAACTATTTTTAAGAAGTATAATCCGGAATACCCATTTGAATACAAATTCACTGATCAGGAATATGCAATAAAGTTCGAAGACGAAAAAAGAATTGGCATTTTGGCCAGTCTTTTTGCCGGACTAACTATACTGATTTCATGTCTGGGTTTATTTGGACTTTCAATTTATATGGCTGAAGCCAGGATTAAAGAAATTGGAGTTAGGAAAGTATTAGGTGCTTCTGTAACTGGCATCACAGCTTTGTTGTCTATTGATTTTCTAAAACTGGTGAGTATTGCTTTTCTGATTGCTACACCTATTGCCTGGTATGTTATGCATCAATGGTTGCAGGATTATCCATACCGTGTCAATATTCATTGGTGGGTGTTTTTACTTGCAGGATCTGTATCAGTTTCCATATCATTGATTACTGTAAGTTTTCAATCCATCAAAGCTGCAATTGCCAATCCGGTAAAGAGTTTGAGGAGTGAATAAGAGAATTTGAATACGGCAGTCAGGAGGCTGGAGTTGAATATTTGAATTATGATGTTGAAGGATAGATGATGGATGTGATGATCAAATACATAGTATTTTTTTAAATAAATATATTATACTATACAATGATTAAAAATTATTTTAGAATTGCCTTTCGGTCATTATTGAAAAATAAAGTGTTCACCCTGATTCATATTTTGGGGCTGGCCATTGGTATTTCTGCTTCCCTGGTGATTTATTTACTGGTCAATTTTCATCTAGGTTTTGACAAGTTTGAAAAAGATGGGAATCGGATATACAGGGCAGTTTCGACTTTTAGTTTTTCAGGGGAGGTTTTCCGTAATTCCGGGATCACTTCACCCATGGGTGAAGCTATGCGGAAAGAACTTACAGGGCTGGAAGCTATTGCACCTTTCAGGACATATGGGGAAGATGTAAAAGTATCTGTGCCGTATAAAAATGAAAACAACCCTGTTGTTTATAAAAAACAAGGGGAAATTATTTTTGCAGATGAAAGCTTTTGCAGGTTGATTGGATATGAATGGATAGCTGGTTCTCCGGTTATTGCTTTAGCAAAACCCTATCAGGTGGTATTGACTGAAAGTATGACTAAGAAATATTTTCCTGGTCTTAAACCGCAGGATGCCGTAGGGAAGTATTTGTATTTTAACGATACTGTCAGAACAATTATTAGCGGTGTATTAAAAGATATCAAAGCCAATACCGATTTCACATTTAATACAGTTATATCAATGGCTACGCTGGATAGTACCAGTTTAAGGCCTGATGATTGGTATGAATGGAACAATACAAACAGTGCTTCACAATTACTTGTAAAACTGGCTGCTGGAACACCAGTTTCCAGAATTGAAAAAGAAATGCACAGTTTGTATGATAAATACAGAAAAATAGATAAGGACGACCATAGTACGGTATCCTTTTCTTTGCAACCACTGTCTGATATCCATTTCAATGCAGAATTTGGCGGTTATACTTTACCCCTGGCCAATAAATCCACATTATACAGTTTAATGATAGTAGCTATATTTTTATTACTGCTGGCCTGCATTAATTTTATAAATCTATCAACTGCCAATGCATCCGGGCGGTCAAAAGAGATTGGTATCCGTAAAACTTTAGGCAGCACAAAAAAACAGCTCGTCATTCAGTTTCTTAGTGAAACTTTTTTATTAACATTATCAGCAGCAGTTTTATCGGTGCTTTTAACTCCTTTTTTATTAAAGATTTTTGCAGATTTTATTCCAAAAGACCTGCATTTTGACTTGTTGGGGCAGCCCAGTATTTTTTTATTTTTGACAATACTCATCCTGGCAGTAACCTTATTTTCCGGATTTTATCCGGCATTGGTACTTTCAGGATATAAACCTGTGCTGGTTTTAAAGAATCAGGCCTATTCCAATACAGGGAAAACCAGGTCGGCCTGGCTCAGGAAATCATTAACCATATCTCAGTTCATTATAGCACAGGTATTTATCATGGCCACCATACTGGTGAGCAAACAAATTAACTATTCAATTCATAAAAACCAGGGATTTCAAAAAGACGCCATTTTACATCTCAATACTAATTTTTATGATACTATACAAGGACATAAATACCTGTTGGCTGATAAAATAAAAGCATTGCCAGGTGTTAAGATGGTAAGCATTTGCACAAATCCTCCTTCTTCAAACAGTACATGGAGCAGTACCATGAAATATAAGGATGGTAAAAAGGAAACAGAAACCAATGTTGAGCAAAAGTATGGAGATACCAATTATATTAAGTTATATGGGTTGAACTTGATAGCCGGGAATAATTTGGAACAGTCAGATTCTGTCAATGCTTTTATTATGAATGAAACCTATGCACATATCCTTGGTTTTCATCAACCCGAAAAATTAGTTGGCAAATATATTGAATGGAATAACAAACAAATTATCATCAAAGGAATAGTGTCTGACTTTCATGAAAGATCCCTGCATGAACCTATTAAGCCACTGGTTATTGGAAGTTGGGCAAAAAATACCCGGAATATCAGTATAGCCTTACAACCACAGAACGAATCTGGAACTGCATGGAAAAATACTATTGGCCAAATTGAGAAAGCCTGGAAGGAAGTGTATCCAAAAGACGATTTTGAATATCATTTTTTTGATGAGCAACTGGCAAAGTACTATGACTCAGAGCAGCATATAGCAGATTTATTGAAATGGGCCACAGGGCTGGCAATTTTCATCAGTAGTCTTGGCTTGCTGGGTCTGGTTATTTATTCAACCAATATTCGCACAAAAGAGATTGGTGTGCGTAAAGTGTTAGGAGCTTCTGTTTCGCAAATTGTGATAATTATTTCAAAGGAATTCATCATGTTGATTGCATTTGCCTTTATCATAGCAGCGCCAATTGCTTATATAGGGATGTACAGGTGGTTGGAGAATTTTGCTTATCATACAGAGATCAGCTGGTGGATATTTTTACTGGGTGTTTCGGTTATGATTGTTATTGCGATATTGACGCTTGGTTATCAAACCATCAGGGCTGCAAAAGCAAACCCGGTGAAGAGTTTGAGGAGTGAATAATACAGGTGTCCGAAAATGAACATAAAGTGTCCGATATCGTACAATATTGAAAAGCAGGTATTGTTTAAACTCTTATCTGTAAAGGATTTAAGCTTCTGGCACGGCATTGGTACTGATTGGTTGAAATTTTATAAGTATTAGTTAAAACCATAAATAAATGTTCAAAAATTATATTAAAATAGCCTGGAGAAATTTATTGAAAAATAAAATATTCTCTTTGATTAATATACTGGGACTGGCAACAGGTTTATCCTGTTTTCTGCTGATATCCCTATATGTTTTGGATGAACTGAGTTTTGACCGTTTTTTTAAAAATGCAGACCGGATCTACCGTATCAATGCTAGCATAAGGTTTGGGGGAGGTGATTTTAATTATCCGCTTTCTTCAGACATGATGGGACAAACTTTGAAAAAAGATTATCCCCAGGTGGAAGAATATGCACGTATTTATAATTCTAACGGAAATAAACTGGTAAAAAAAGGCAATGACTTTATTAATGAAAAAAATGTATGTCATGCCGATTCTACCTTCTTCCGGATATTTGATTTGTCAGCCATTGCAGGAAATCTGAATACAGCTTTAAATGATCCGAATACAGTTGTTATTACAGAAAAAATGGCCATTAAATATTTTGGCAGTGCAGCGGCAGCTTTAGGAAAATCACTGGAAACCAATGATGAAAAAAATAAACTTTATAAAATAACAGCCGTATTAAAAGATATTCCGGATAATGCGCATTTTAATTTTGATTTTTATTTCTCGATGAAAAATGCGGGATATGACTTTGGGCAATACATGAGCCATAATTTTCATACCTACCTGTTGTTAAAGCCTGGTACTGATTACCGGAATTTTGAAAATAAATTTACTGAGTATATTAATAAATATTGTATTCCTGCATTGAAACAGGTAATGCAGATCAATAGTATTGAAGATTTCAAAAAATCGGGAAATAAACTGGAGTATAATCTTACCCCTGTAACTAAAATACATTTGTATTCTGGTATGTTGTATGAATTTCGGCCAGGAGGTAATATACAGTACATCTACATTTTTTCTATTGTAGCTCTGTTTATATTACTGATTGCATGCATTAATTTTATGAACCTGACCACTGCCAAATCGATCAGCCGGGCTAAGGAAGTGGGTATACGCAAAGTGCTGGGAACAGAGAAAAAAGACCTGATTGCACAATTTTTGGTAGAATGTATAGTAATGGTACTATTATCAATGGTTTTAGCCATTGGAATAACCTATCTTATTTTACCTGCATTTAATTCATTGGCAGATAAAACGATGACCCTCAAAAGCTTATTTTCTCCAATGCTATTGCCCTTACTGATTTCTTTGCCTTTTATAGTAGGGATGCTGGCAGGTATTTATCCGGCATTTTTCATGTCATCTTTCAAACCAATAGAGGTTTTGAAAGGTAAACTAAAACAAAATAATAATAGTATTAGCTTAAGAAGCCTGCTGGTAGTTTTTCAGTTTACTACTTCCATCATTCTGATTATTGGTACTATAGTTATTTACCGGCAATTGCATTATATACAAAACAGGAATGTAGGATTTAATAAAGATCAGGTCTTGATTATTAATGATACTTATGCCTTGAATAATAACCTGAATGCTTTTAAAAATGACATGCTCCAAACAACAGGGATTAAAACTGCCACCATCAGTGGTTTTTTGCCGGTACCGTCTAACAGAAGCGATAATGTGTTTTCTACAAGTTCTGTTATGGATACAAAGAATGGTTTTGATATGCAAACCTGGAATATAGATTGTGATTATATTAAAACGATGGGAATGGAGCTGGTAAAAGGCAGATCATTTCTACCAGGATATATCAGCGATTCGAATACAGTGATTATTAATGAAACCGTTGCAAAAACAATTGGGATGGAAGACCCTATTGGTAAAAAATTATACAGTACCTATTACAGCAATAACAACCAGTTGATTCCATATACCATTATTGGAGTGGTTAAAAATTTCAATTATGAATCTCTTAAGCAGTCTGTAGGTGCACTGGGATTTTTTTTAAAAAAAAGTACCGGTTCTGTTTCATTTAAAATTAATGCATCCCATTCGGAGGATATAGTAAAACAGGCGAGTTTAAAATGGAAAGCAATGGCACCCGGAATACCATTTAGTTACCGGTTTATGGATGAAGCGTTTAATGATATGTATAATGCAGAACAAAAAATTGGTAAAATTATCCTGATATTCTCTATACTGGCCATACTTATAGCCTGCCTGGGTTTATTTGGACTTTCGATATTTATTGCAGAACAGCGGAAAAAAGAAATAGGTATTAGAAAAGTACTGGGGTCCAGTATTATGGGAGTTGTGCAATTACTATCCTTAGACTTTCTGAAACTGGTTATATTTTCTTTTGTTTTAGCTTGTCCGTTTGCCTGGTATTTTATGCATCAGTGGCTGGAAAATTTTGCTTACAGGGCTGAAATAAGCTGGTGGATATTTTTACTGGCTGCATTTTTAGCTGTGTTTATTGCTTTGGCAACCGTTAGTTTTCAGGCAGTAAAAGCAGCAATAATGAATCCGGTGAAGAGTTTGAGAACAGAGTAATTGTGAAGGAGGTAGTCGGGAGGCTGAAGTTAAATTAGTAAGGTTAGCTGAAAAATATTGGTTAGTGGTTATTGATTAACAGTTTCAGATTGTATATAAACAGATATGATATATAATTATATTAAAACAGCATGGAGAAACTTATTGAAACAAAAGTTTTTTTCGGCCATCAATATATTAGGATTGGCGATTGGAATTGCTGTTTCCTTTTTTATTATGAATTATGTTAGCTATGAGTTTAGTTACGATAATTTTCATCAAAAACAGGACAGGATTTACCGGGTGGAGAGTCGTTTTTATGAGGGTACTCAACTGACTGATGATTGGGCTACCAGTACTTTTGGATATGGCAGTGCGATGAAAAAAGAGATACCCGGCATTGAAGATTATGTAAGGGTATCCATTCATAAGGTAGAACAGGTGGTCATTTATAAGGATACTAAAATAAGAGAGTCAGGAATTACTTATACGGAACCTTCTTTTTTTAAAATATTTGATTTTCAGCTTAAGGAAGGAGATAAAGCCACGGCTTTGTCTAAGCCAAATAGTGTTGTAGTTACCCAGTCTGCTGCCCGGCATTTTTTTGGAAATAAAAGTCCGATGGGTAAAATTCTTCGTTTTGCCACAGGTGAAAAATTTGTGGATTGTATGGTAACAGGAGTAATGGAAGATTTTCCGGTAAATTCTCATATCAGTTTTAATTATCTGATTGCTTATGAAGGTCTGCCGGTTTGGATGAAAGATTTCTGGTATTTGCATGAAGCATACACCTATGTTTTGCTCAAACCCGGAGTTGCAACCAAACAGATAGAAGATGCTTTCCCGGCAATGGCAGAAAAATATAAAACACTGGATGCGTTAAAAAACAAAAAATGGGCCATCACACTGGTACCGCTGTGTAACATTCACCTTAATCCACAAAAAGCCTATGAAATGGAGATTAAGGGTAATAAGAATGCTTTAATTACACTTTTAGTTATCGCTTTGATTATTTTACTTACAGCATGGATCAATTATATTAATTTAACAATGGCCCGTTCGGCAGAAAGAGCAAAAGAAGTGGGCATCAGAAAAGTATCCGGCGCTTTACGTGTACAACTGATTATCCAGTTTTTGATAGAATCCCTGATTATCAATTTTTTGGCACTGTTCTTAGCTTCCATAATTGTGATGCTGACAAATCCCTTATTTAATCAGCTGATAGGTAGGGAAATCAGTTATTTTCTATTTAAAGAGCCATTATTCTGGAGTATTTTAGTAATTGCATTATTATTTGGAATACTGGTGTCTGCATTTTACCCAGCTTTTATCTTATCCTCCTATAAACCTGCTTTAATCTTAAAGGGGAAATTTGTCAATAGCAATTCAGGAATCCGTTTGCAAAAAGTGTTGGTGGTATTTCAGTTTTCTTCAGCACTATTCCTGATGATTGGTTTGTTTATAGTTAAACGACAAATCAGTTATATGCAGGAACAGAACCTGGGTGTAAATATTAACCGTACCCTGGTGATGAAATATCCGGTTAGTTATGCTAACCTGTTTACAACTGTTGAACAGTTTGCAGAAAAGCTAAAAACATTACCGGAATCAAAAGCCGTTACCGTTTCCGGTTCCGTACCAGGTATTGAAGTGGCAAAATTTGCATCCAATAGCTTATTCGGGAGTACGGAAAGAGTAAACCGGTTATATGAAATGCTGACAGTAGATTATGATTTTGCAACAACATTCGATTTAAAAACTGTTGCAGGAAGGTTCTTTAAAAAAGGATTTGGAGATGAAAAAAACAACTTGCTGATTAATGAAGCTGCTTTGCCACAGTTGGGCTTTTCTGCAGCAGGTGAGGCTATAGGCAAAAAGGTATTACTGGAAGGAGATAAAGAACCTGTGGAAATCATAGGCGTTATGAAAAACTGGCACCAGCGCGGGCTGGGGAATATTTACACACCAATTATGTTTGTTTTAAACGGAAGAATCAGCTGGGTACCTCCCCAATATATTTCCATAAAACTAACAGACAAAGACCTTACCAGCAGTGTTGCTATGGTTCAATCGGAATGGAAAAAATATTTCCCTGAATCCAGTTTTGACAGTTTTTTCCTGGATAGTTTTTTTAATGAACAATATAAGGCAGATGTAAGGTTTGGAAAGATCATCAGTTTTTTTACAGCACTGGCTTTTTTTATCACCATACTAGGAGTGTGGGCATTATCTGCTTATACGGCACATAGTAAAGTGAAAGAAGTGGGAATAAGAAAAGTATATGGTGCAGGCATTCAGGATATCTTCAGGCTTTTTTCCCTGAACATTACAGTTTTGGTAGGCATTTCCTTTCTGATTGCTGCACCTGTTTCTTATATATTACTGAATGAATGGCTTAATCATTATGCGTTCAGGACAAATATTAGTCCATGGATCTATGCCGCTGGATTTTTTATTGCCCTTTTCATTGTATTGATTACAGTGATTTGGCAAACCTTTTTAGTAACTGTACAGAATCCGATAAAAAGTTTAAGAACTGAATAAAGTGAAATTTCAGGGTTTGGATAGATGATTTTTTTTCAAAAAATTAAAATGCAGATAATATGATAGCATTAAAAAATATTTTTAAATGGGTAAATACCGGGGGCAACAGGATATTTCTATTAAAGGATATTAATCTGACGATAAAAGAAGGGGAATTTATAAGTATTATGGGGCCATCCGGTTCCGGAAAATCAACATTGCTGAATATAATTGGAATGCTGGATGAGTTTAATGAAGGTGAGTATCTGTTTTCAGGTAATCAGGTGCATACAATGAAAGAAAAACAAAAAGCTCAGTTATTTAAAGAAAATATAGGTTTTGTTTTTCAGGCATACCATTTAATAGATGAACTGACTGTATATGAGAATATTGAAACACCATTACTCTATAAAAATGTAAAAACATCTGAAAGGCAGGCTATTGTTGCAGATATACTGGACAGGTTTAATATAGTAGGAAAAAAAGACTTGTTCCCTTCTCAATTATCAGGCGGACAGCAACAGCTGGTAGGGGTAGCCAGGGCATTGGTTTCTAAACCTTCATTGATATTGGCGGATGAGCCTACCGGCAATTTAAACAGTAAACAGGGAGAGGAGATCATGAACCTTTTTAAACAATTGAATGAAGAAGATGGGGTAACCATCATTCAGGTAACCCATTCAGAAAAAAACGCAGCGTATGGCAGTTCTATTATTCATTTACTGGATGGTCGTATTGAAAAATAAGATTTAAAGCAACCATTCTTTTTAAAATTTTCATTATGAACAAAAAACTTTTTTTGATTTTGTTATCTGGGTTAATGATTTCCAGCTTATTAAGTCAGGACCTATTTCCCACGCAAACAAAATATAATTTACAACAGTGTATGGAAATAGCTTTTAAAAACAATCCGGATATTAAGCAGGCAGAATTATCTGCAGAAAATAGCAGGATAAATTATGACCAGTCAAAAGGGAATATGATACCCACCTTAAATGCTGGTATAACACATACATTTTATAACGGAAGAAGTATCAACCCTTATACCAATTCCTATATTGATCAAAGCAATACAGCTGCCTCTTATCAATTATATTCCAGTGTTACTTTATGGAATGGCAGCAGCCTGCAACATTATATGCAGCAAAATGCACTCAGCTATGAAGCAGGCAAGATGGATGCTCAAAATTCAAGAGACAAATTAACCATCAACCTTATTCTGGATTACCTGACAGTATTAAGTACTCAGGAACAATTGAATATTGCTAAAAAACAAGTACTTGCAACTAAAAAGAAAGTTGAAATTTTAGAGCTTAAAAATACTGACGGTGCCATATCACCCGCTGATTTATATGATATGAAAGGCCAACTGGCTAACGATGAATTAACAGTAGTGACCACTAAAAACAACCTGGAAAATGCAAAGCTTGCCTTGGTACAATTGATGAATACGCCTTATACAAAGGATTTACAATTAACACCACTTAGTGATGAAATAATTCCTCAGCCTTATGATGCTACAGTTCAGGAAATCTATGATAATGCCAGCAAAAGACTTGCTGCAGTAAAATCTGTTGATCTGAAAGTTGCCAGTGCTGAAAAAGCAATACAAACAGTGAAAGGGCAGCTAATGCCTACTATTTACCTTTATGGAGGATTATATTCTAATTATTCGAGTGCAGCAACTGCTGAACAATATATCAATTCTACTGATGTTGCCACTAATAGTTATGTTTTATTAAATAATGTAAAGAATACCGTATACAATACACAACAAAATTTTGCATCTATCCCATTATCTTATGGCAATCAAATATCCAATAACCTGAATTCGCAGATAGGAATAGGTTTGAATATTCCCATATTGAATAATTTTCTTTATAAGAATAAACTCAGACTGGCTAAAGTGGCAGAGAAACAGGCAACTGTGCAGGCACAAACCACCAAAATTCAATTACGACAGGCAATTGAGCAGGATTATGTGAATCTTAATGCTGCCTATCAGACTTATCTTAAATTAATGAATCAGGTAAGTTATTTTGAACAATCACTGCATGCTGCTGATGTAAGGTTTTCAGCAGGTGCGATTACAATTGTAGATTATGTTATAGCAAAAAATAATTTTGACCGTGCATCTATAAATTTAATTGCAGCTAAATATGATTATGTACTGAGAACTAAAGTGCTTGATTTTTTTCAAAGCAGAAATATTTATTAATTTCAGTTTGTTGCTGAATATTTAATTTTACGCTGAATTAAAGAACATTGGATCATGATAAAAATATTCCAACTGCTGAGCTTTGTACTTATTTGCCAATTATTGACAGCACAACAAGGGCAAAATGGCTTTAAAAATATAAATCAGCCATTAGACTTCAGGGTTAAGAATTTACTGCATCAATTAACCTTAACTGAAAAAATTAGTTTATTAGGGTATGACAGCAAACCTGTTGAAAGATTAGGTATACCTGCCTATAACTGGTGGAATGAAGCTTTGCATGGAGTAGCAAGGGCTGGCAAAGCAACTGTATTTCCTCAGGCAATCGGAATGGCTGCATCTTTTGATGATTCATTGTTATATGAGGTTGCAGATGCTATTTCTACTGAAGCAAGGGCAAAATACAATTTGGCCATAAAGCAGGACAGGCATTTGCAATATATGGGATTAACTTTCTGGTCGCCGAATATTAATATTTTCAGAGATCCGAGATGGGGAAGAGGGCAGGAAACCTATGGTGAAGACCCCTTCCTAACTGCATCCATGGGTACTTCTTTTTTAAGAGGATTACAGGGAAGTGACCCATTGATACTAAAAGCATCGGCATGTGCCAAGCATTTTGCTGTGCATAGCGGCCCTGAAGCATCCAGGCATGAAATAGATGTACAGGTTGATGAAAAAGACCTACGGGAAACCTATTTATATTCATTTAAGAAAATGGTTGATGCTGGTGTAGAATCTGTTATGTGTGCTTATAACCGTGTAAACGGTGAACCCTGTTGTACAGGACCTACGCTATTGCAAAAAATATTACGAACAGAATGGGGATTTAAAGGTCATGTTGTTACAGACTGCTGGGCATTGGAAGATGTTTGGAGCCGGCATAAAGCATTACCAGGTAGTGTTGAAACTGCGGCTGCTGCAATTAAAGCAGGTGTAAATCTGGATTGCAGTACTCTTTTACAGGATGATGTTATGAAAGCCATTGAAAAAAAATTACTTTCAGAAAAAGAGGTGGACAGTGCACTTGCAGGAATTTTAAGAACACAATTCAAACTGGGATTTTTTGATTCAGCTACTCTTAATCCTTATAAAAATTATGGTGCCGATAGTATCTCGAATAAATATCATATCGCTTTAAGCAGGAAAATGGCTACTGAAAGTATGGTATTGTTAAAGAATGAAGGAAACATTTTGCCACTTCCTATCAATCAATATAATTCCTACATGGTAGTTGGACCAACTGCAGCTTCTACAGATGCTTTACTGGGCAATTATCATGGTTTGAGCAGTAAGGCAGTTAATTTTGCAGAAGGTATCATTGCTGCTGTAAATGAAGGGACTCGTGTAGAATATGATCAGGGATGTGATTTTACAGATACTGTTCATTTTGGTGGTATTTGGGCTTCTGGAAATGCAGCGATGACCATTGCTGTTATAGGATTTACACCAGTCTATGAAGGAGAAGAGGGGGATGCTTTTCTGGCAGCCGGAGGAGGTGACAGAAAAAGTTTAAGCCTGCCTGCTTCGCAAATTGCCTTTATGAAAGCATTAAGGAAAGGTACCAATCACCCTATTATAGCAGTAATTACAGCCGGCAGCGCAGTAGATGTGTCGGAAATAGCACCCTATGCAGATGCCATCATCTATGCCTGGTATCCTGGCGAACAGGGAGGTAATGCATTGGCAGACCTGATTTTCGGAAAAGTTTCTCCTTCAGGAAGGTTGCCTGTAAGTTTTTACCAATCTTTTAATGATTTACCTGCTTATACTGATTACAAAATGAAAGGAAGAACGTACCGGTATTTTAAGGGGAGAATGCAATATCCATTTGGATATGGATTAAGTTATACTTCCTTTAACTATACCTGGTTGAAGCAACCTAAAGCAGATATTACTTCAAAGGATAGTATTAGTTTCAGTATTAAAATTAAAAATACCGGGAATTTTGATGGTGAGGAAGTGGTTCAGGCATATATAGAATATCCCAATCTGGAAAGAATGCCTGTAAAAGAATTAAAAGCATTTAAAAGAGTCTTCATTGGTAAAGGTGCAGAAACTATTGTTAATATCACTATTCCTGTAACGGAGCTTAAAAAATGGGATTTATTACACCAGGAATGGAAATTATATCCGGGTGAATATCATCTTAGTCTGGCTAAAAATGCAGCTGAAAATATATTAAAAGCAACATTTACGGCACACTAATTTGAGCATTTTCATTTAAGTATTCAAAATCTCATGGGCTTTGAGCGTGTTTAAAAGAAAGCTACCATAGAAATGGTAGCTTTTCAACCCTTAAAACATCTGAGAACAAATAATCATAAAACTATTTACTAAGTTAGTCAGCTCTTTCTATTCTCTATTTACCATTTATGAAAAAAATCTGAAATCGAAATTTCAAAAAAATAATTTGAGGTATTAAATATCTGATATCGCCGGCTGAAATCTTTATTATCGTATAGTAATCATTTATTAATAATTATTAATTTTAGCACATATTTATTTCATTGTATAATTATGCTTTTTTATTTTAACATTTCGATTTTAGATAAATATTCTAAAGGGTATTGACAAAAGAAGGACTAAACTATAATTTAGTAAGACGTTCAATAAAACGTTAGCGAATGTTGGTTTAAGGGGCAGAGCTGCTATATTCATAGCAGCTCTTTAGTATTACTTAAAGAATACCATTCCATTTTTAGGATTGAATATAAGTGTGTAATTGGTCAATTGTTTCTTTCTGGTGCAGTAAAAATTCTGAAATAACATCCAGGATTGATATTAGTCCGCATAATTCATCGGTATGATCAAAAACAGGCAGGTACCTGATATTACTATCGCTCATTATTTGCATACAGGTATCAATTGAAAAATCCGGAGTAATCCTGGGAAGTCCAATACTCATAATTTCTGTAACAAGAGTTTCATCAGATGTTTTACCCAGCAAAATAACTTTTCGTGCATAATCTCTTTCGGTAAGTAGTCCGATATAACTATCCTTTTCTTTAATAACTACTGAACCGATATTTTTCTCTGACATTAATTTCAGTGCATCCAATACTTTGGTTTGGGAATTAACAGAGACAGTACTGTTTCCTTTTCTTTGGAGTATATGCGCTACTTTTTTCATAATCAATTAATTCGTTTAATAGAAAATTACAACAATTTCAAATAACTAATTTCAAAAAAAAGTGGAATATTTTTTTTATTATTTTGGTTGATATGTTTCTAACTGTATTTTTGTGGCGGAGAGATGGCAGAGCGGTTTAATGCGGCGGTCTTGAAAACCGTTGACTGTTAAAGGTCCGGGGGTTCGAATCCCTCTCTCTCCGCCAAAATGTCAGAAAACGTAATTTCTAATGAGATTACGTTTTTTTTATTGACCAACTAGGAATTCTAAATATCTTAACTCATAAATTGCAGGACAGTCGCATATTGTATCTTTGTTAATCATGCAACATCTTAAAGCGCTGAATCATTATTTCTGGAAATATAAAACACGGCTTTTGCTGGGTATTGTATTTATTATTGTATCTAACTATTTCAGAATACTTACCCCACAGGTATCCGGATATGTAATTGACAAAGTGGAACAGGCTATTCAATTGAATGCCGGAATTACTTCAGTCGCTAAAACCAGAAATACTAATTATAACTGGCTGGTTGAAGCTTTTACAAAAAAGATAGAAAATGATCATACCTCCTTAAAACAAAATGTGGTATTATGCGGGATAACTTTGCTAATATTGGCCATTTTGAGTGGTGTTTTTATGTTTCTGATGCGACAGACTATCATAGTAATGAGCCGGCATATAGAATTTGACCAGAAAAATGAAGTCTTCAGGCATTATCAGCAATTAGATGCTCAATTTTATAAAACACATAGTACCGGAGACCTGATGAACCGGATAGCAGAAGATATAAGCAGGGTAAGAATGTATACTGGTCCGGCCATTATGTATCTGATTAACCTGGCAGCTACAATTGGATTTAGTCTGTATTTTATGTTTCATGAGAATATACGGTTAACTATTTATGTACTTTCCCCTTTACCCATTCTTGCTATTACTATTTATTATGTAAACACTATTATACATAAGAAGAGTGAAAAGATTCAGGCTTTGTTATCTGATCTTACAACCACAGCACAGGAATCTTATTCAGGTATCCGGGTAATCAAGTCCTTTGTTCAGGAAAAAGCCATGTTTTCTTTCTTTTCTGCCAATAGTGAAGCGTATAAAAAAAATGCAGTTAGTCTGGCAAGGGTAGAAGCCATTTATTTTCCTTCAATGGCATTATTAATCGGACTTAGTAATATAATAACTATTGCTATTGGAGGTTATTACCTTGTTAGCCATCAGTTTAATGTTACTGCAGGTACCATTACAGAATTTGTAATTTATGTGAATATGCTCACCTTTCCAGTGAGTGCAATTGGATGGACTGCCAGTATGATACAAAGAGCTGCAGCCTCTCAGAAGAGATTAAATGAATTTTTACAAACAAGTCCAACCATAGCAGACAAATCTGATCAACCCCAAATTTTAAGAGGGGATATTTTCTTTAATAATATAGATTTTACCTATCCTCATACCGGAATTACCGCCTTAAAAAACTTTAATTTAACTATTAAAGAAGGGGAAAAAGTATTATTACTTGGCAGGACTGGTAGTGGAAAATCTACTTTAGCACAGCTATTACTCCATTTTTATGAGCCGGATAAAGGCAATATTTCTATTGGTGGAATGCAAATAGATCAAATATCATTACAAAGTTTGAGGGCACAAATCAGTTATGTTCCTCAGGATGTTTTTTTGTTTAGTGATACTGTAGCTAATAATATTCGTTTTGGAGTACAGGGAAATGACTCGATTGAAAAAGTAAAATAAGCCGCAACTTTTGCCAGTGTTGATAAGGAAATTATGGGTTTTAATAAGCAATATGAGACAATGATTGGAGAACGTGGTGTTACCTTAAGCGGGGGCCAAAAACAAAGGATTTCAATTGCCAGGGCACTGATTAAAGACCCTCAGATTATTATATTTGATGATTGTTTAAGTGCTGTGGATGCCAATACTGAAAACAGGATTGTTCAGAACCTGTATCGTTTTTTACATGACAAAACTGCTATTATTATTACCCATCGGATCTTTACTTCCTTTAAATTTGATAAAATTATCGTATTGGAAGATGGAAAAATAGATGAGGAGGGGACACATGAAGAATTATTAAAGCAGAATGGATATTATGCCGACTTATATCAGATGCAAAGAACAGAAGGTGTTCATTAATAGTGATAAAACAAAATAAACTTCTTTTGCAAAATTTTGGCAATTCCCAAACAATACTATATTTGCTACTCAATTTAAAAAGGTATTCGTAATTTAAAATCAATTAACGTGGCGTACGAGAATAACGACAAGAAACAGGAAAGTGTTTACAGTAAAAGAATCAGAGCCGGAAAAAGAAGAACTTATTTTTTCGATGTAAGAGCAACACGTGGTAATGATTATTATTTAACTATTACAGAAAGCAGGAAACGCTTTGATGATAATGGGTATGACAGGCATAAAATCTTTTTATACAAGGAAGATTTTAATAAATTTATCAAAGCGCTGGGTGAAGCGATAGATTACGTGAAAACTGATTTAATGCCAGATTTTGATTTTGACGCATTTAACCATGAATATAATGATGCAGAAGGAGGGGAGGGTATTGAAGCTACAGCGCAGGATGTGGTATCTGAACCAGCAGCAGTGCCTTATGCAGCAGCTCCTATTCCTGCTGCTCCGGTAACGCCACCTGCAGCACCATTGGATAATGGTGCTCATGAAGAAGTTGACAAATGGTAATTTCTATCGATAAATAAAAAGCCGTTCTTAAAGAACGGCTTTTTATTTATCGATAGTTTTCAGCATCCAGATATCACAGCCACAATGGCCACTGGAACCCATAGGATGATCTATAAGTTCAAAACCAAGTTTCTGGTACACTTTTACTGCCTGTTTTAATTCAGGCATGGTTTCCAGGTAAATTTTGGAATATCCTGCATTTTTAGCGGTATCTATACAAAGTGTAATCATTTTTTTGCCAAGCCCTAATCCCCTGGCTTCCGGACTTAAATACATTTTTACCAATTCACAAACGCCTTCAGGTAAATTATTGGTTGGGAAGATACCAGCACCACCCAGAATTTTACCTTCTCTTTCTGCAACAAAATAAAAACTACCGGGTGTTTCACTGAATAATTCAAATAAATGATCAGTACTGTCATCAAAGTAAACTGTCCCTTTTTTATTTGCCTTAAACTCCTCAAGTGCAGACCTGATAATTTTTGCCAGGTCTGCATTGTCAGAGAGTTGTATTTTTCTGATGGAGAGTTTTTCCATTTATTCTAAACTTTTCTGAATACTTTATAAAGATTAATTAAGCCATTTGTTGAAACATCATGGGAATTAACAGATGCTGTGCTTTCCAATTCAGGTAATATTTTATTGGCCAATTGCTTGCCTAATTCTACACCCCATTGGTCGAAACTAAAAATATTCCAGATAATACCCTGAACAAAAATTTTATGTTCATAAAATGCAATTAATGCACCCAGGGTAAATGGAGTGATTTCTTTAACCAGGATTGAATTAGTAGGTTTATTACCTTCAAATACCTTAAAAGGAGTAAGTCTCTTTATTTCTTCTTCAGATTTTCCAGCTTTAACCAATTCTTCCTTCACTTCCTTTTCTGTTTTGCCATTCATTAAAGCCTCTGTTTGAGCGAAGAAATTGGAAAGTAATTTTATATGATGGTCGCCAATTGGATTATGACTAATGGCCGGAGCAATAAAATCTGCAGGAATCAGGATGGTACCCTGATGAATCAGCTGATAAAAAGCATGCTGTCCATTAGTACCCGGCTCTCCCCAAATTACAGGCCCTGTTGCATAATTAACAGGGTTTCCGTTACGGTCTATACTTTTACCATTACTTTCCATATTTCCCTGTTGGAAATATGCTGCAAATCTATGCAGGTACTGGTCGTACGGTAATATAACTTCACTTTGTGCACCAAAGAAATTAGTATACCAGATACCCAATAATGCCATTATTACGGGTATATTTTTTTCGAATTTTTCAGTTCTGAAATGTTCATCAGCTGCAAAAGCACCTTTAAGCAACTGTTCAAAATTATTATATCCTATTGTTAAAGCAATGGACAAACCAATTGCACTCCATAAGGAATACCTGCCACCTACCCAATCCCAGAATTCAAACATATTGGCTGTATCTATTCCGAATTTAACTACTTCTTTTTCATTAGTACTTAATGCAGCAAAATGTTTGGCAACATGGCTTTCCTCTTTTGCATGATTCAAAAACCAGTTTCTGGCAGTATGTGCATTAGTCATGGTTTCCTGCGTAGTAAAAGTTTTGGAAGCC
>Ga0364867_10315_pt1 | contig 29837 bp, 31 predicted proteins | sample ExccelAu500001D4_3_FD_206915 | JGI IMG/M metagenome (GOLD analysis project Ga0364867, IMG submission 206915) | Enriched cells from Trout Bog Lake Hypolimnion, Wisconsin, USA - BchlTB.Aug13.5000.01.D4 | ecosystem: Environmental > Aquatic > Freshwater > Lake > Hypolimnion/Profundal zone | place... | reverse complement strand
GTTGTTCAGCTGCTGCTTTCAGGAAGCTGTTTCTTTGCTGAAGGATCTTATTATAAGCGATCAGATTTTGCAGGTAAGACTGATCGCATTGGGAAAGGATCAGGTCCATCAGTTTCCTGCGGGATTCACTGTTGCCAGTAATGATCTCAATATCATCAGGTGCGATTATCACACAGGGAAATTTACCGATATGGGCAGAAAATTTTTTATACTCCTCGCCATCTATCCAACATTCTTTCCTGTTGTTTTCACGAATGATCAACGAAACTTCGGAGTGTTGGTCCTCCATTTGAAACTGCCCCGCTATACGTAAGCCTGAAGTACCCTGCTGAACTACCTGTGCATCCACCCTGCTAAAATAGCTTTTGGTGAAACAGAGATAGTAGATGGCATCCAGCAGATTGGTCTTACCACTGCCATTGGGTCCGCAGATGGCAGTGATCCGCTGGTCAAAATTCCATTGGCTGTCTGGATAATTCTTAAAATGATAAAGGGCTATTTTTTTAAGCAATAACATATGCGATGCAAAGTAAAAGCTTCCTGAATTTAAAGGCCTGATAATCTTATGGAATCTGTTTTAGACGTATTTTTAACAAAAATTAACCGGTGAAAACAATTCTTTCGGAGAAACAGATCGCATTGGTCGTAAAAAGGCTGTCACACCAGATTCATGAAGAGCATTTGCATCTGAAAGATACTGTCATTATTGGCATACAACCCAGGGGCGTTTATCTCAGTAACAGGATCGTCAATGAACTTAAATTATTGGTTGATCCAGGAAAAGTGCAATATGGCAGGCTGGATATTACATTTTACAGAGATGATGTGCGCAAAGAGCTGCATGTTGCCAATAAGACGGATATACCTTTCAGTATAGAAAATAAGAATGTAGTCATCATTGATGATGTGCTGTATACAGGTCGTACTATCAGGGCGGCACTTGATGCATTGCTTGATTTTGGAAGACCTTCCAAAGTGGAATTATGTGTATTGATCGACAGAAGGTTCAGGAGAGAGTTTCCCATACAGGGAGATTATGTGGGCCAATATATTGATACCCTTGTGTCACAGAAGGTGAAAGTATGCTGGAATGAAAAACATGGTCGGGAATGTGTAGAATTATTGGACAGTTAAATGTCGAATACCTAACTTCGCTTTTTAATGAGACTTTCTTCCAAACATCTTCTTGGTATCAAACACCTCAATAAGGAGGATATCCAGTTAATTCTTTCGACAGCATCCAGTTTTAAAGACGTTTTACAAAGGCCTGTTAAAAAGGTTCCCAGTTTAAGGGATGTGACGATAGTCAATCTTTTTTACGAGAATTCTACCCGGACAAGGATGAGTTTTGAGCTGGCTGAACGGAGATTGAGTGCAGATACCCTCAACTTTACATTAAGTAGTTCTTCTGCGGCAAAGGGAGAAACCCTGCTGGATACGGTCAATAATATCCTGAGCATGAAAGTGGATATGGTGGTCATGCGGCATAGTGCCAGTGGAGCACCGCATTTTTTGGCCAAACATATTCCTGCAGCGATAGTGAATGCGGGTGATGGCATCAATGAACATCCTACACAAGCATTGCTGGATGCGTTTTCTATGCAGGAGAAATTTGGGTCCCTTGAAGGACTCAAAGTGGCGATCATTGGTGATATCATGCACAGCCGTGTGGCTTTGAGTAATATTTATTTGCTAAAAAAGATGGGTGCTGAGATTGTCGTGGCAGGCCCCCCTACCTTGATACCAAAATATATTACAGAAGCCTTGAACGTACGGGTGGAATATAAGGTCAGGAAAGCCCTGGAATGGTGTGATGTGGCCAATGTGCTGCGCATACAACTGGAGCGTCAGAATCAGCCTTTATTTTCATCCCTGAGGGAATACAGCCTGGCTTATGGGATCAACAAAACAATGCTGGATAGTCTGAACAAAGAAATTACCATCATGCATCCCGGACCAATCAATAGGGGGGTGGAATTAGACAGTGATGCTGCAGATGGTCCGCATTCAATCATTCTCAATCAGGTCGAGAATGGCGTGGCTGTTCGTATGGCAGTATTATATTTGCTGGCAAACAGAGAAAACTAACCGTAAACATGGTACAACGTATTTGCTTATTTCCCGGAACTTTTGATCCTGTTACCCTGGGACATGTGGATATCATCAACCGTGCCCTGCCCCTTTTTGACAAGATCGTGGTGGGTGTGGGTACCAATGCTTCCAAGAGTCCCATGTTCAGTGCAGAACAAAGGGTTCGTTGGGTGAAAGAGATCTATAAGAACGAGCCCCGGGTGGAGAGTGTGATGTACGATGGACTTACGATCAATTTCTGCCGGATCATCAAGGCTAATTTTATTTTGCGTGGTATCCGTTATGTGAGCGATTTTGAATACGAAAAGACGATTGCTGATGCCAACAGGACCCTTGACAGGAATATCGAAACTGTATTCCTTACTGGAGAACCCAAATACACTTCAGTGGCTTCCACTATTGTGCGGGATATCCTGAAAAATGGGGGGGATGCTTCTCTTTTCCTTCCCGATATTGTGGGTAAATCTATCCACGAGAACGATCTGTTGTAAATGACTGTTTATGTCTATATGGTTCCAAAAGGACATCAGTGCCGAACAGTGTAACCAATTTGGCAATAACACTATGGCAGAAATCATTGGTATAGTGTTCACCGAAATAGGAGAGAACTATATCAAAGCAACCATGCCAGTAGACCATAGGACCAGGCAACCCTATGGTATATTACATGGCGGAGCAAGTGTTGTACTTGCCGAAACCCTTGGTAGTGTAGCTTCAGCGCTGGTAATAGATACCAGCCTTTTCAATTGTGTAGGACTTGAAATCAATGCCAATCATCTTCGTTCTGTAAAAAGTGGTTTTGTTACAGGGATTGCTTCACCTATTCACCTTGGTGGCACGACCCATATCTGGGATATCAGGATCATTGATGAATCAGGAAGACTGATTTGTGTAAGCAGGCTTACCGTTGCAATTCTCAATAAACGATGATCTGTTGAGGATTATTGACCCTTCCACTTTTTGATGATCTCTATGATATTGGAATATGTATTCTTAAGGCATTCCTGCAATTCTGTTTCATTGACCCATCTGGCTTCAGTGATATCTTCCTCAGACTGCGGAATCAGCTGATCTGATCCAATGCACTGCATGGCATACCAGTAAGTCTCTTTTGTCACTTCCTCTTGCTGCCAGCTATCAAAATAATCGTGTATGGTAACACCTATCAGCGGGCCATTAACCAGGTTGACCAATCCGGTTTCTTCACTTACTTCCCTGGTAGCACAAGCTTCAATCGTTTCACCTTCATCCAGTTTGCCTTTGGGAAGATCCCATTTATTTCTTCTGAAAATAACGAGCAATTCGCCCTTAGCATTGATGACCAAACCACCGGCTGCAATAATTTTTCTTTTCATAACCTGTTGATAATATTATGCAAGCTACAATCAAAAATGTGTTTTCTAACTTTACCTTCGCTATATGACGAATGAAAAAGCAGTGGCCGAAAAACTTTTACAGGTGCAGGCCATCAAATTAAGTCCCAATGAACCTTTTACATGGGCAAGTGGCTGGAAAAGCCCCATTTATTGTGATAACAGAAAAGTACTTTCTTTCCCTTATGTACGTGATTTCATCAAGAGTGAAATGAGTAATGTCTTGTTTGAAAAGTTTCCAAAAGCTGCAATTCTGGCTGGCGTTGCTACTGCAGGGATCCCCTGGGGAGCTATGGCTGCCGATCAGCTGAAACTCCCTTATATCTATGTTCGTCCAAAACCAAAAGAACATGGATTAGGTAACCAGATAGAAGGTTTTTATACCGAAGGACAGCAGGTGGTCGTGATTGAAGACCTGATTTCCACTGGCAAGAGTAGTCTGCAGGTGGTTGAGGTATTAAGAAAAGCCGGTCTGGAAGTAGTTGGAATGGTATCGATTTTTACCTATGGTTTCGCAGTGGCGGATGAAGCATTCAAGTCAGCAGGAGTGCCTCTTTTATCTTTGACCAATTATCCTACCCTGATCAGCCTGGCAGTGGAAAAAAAGATAGTAACTGCAGATACCGAGAGTTTATTATTGCAATGGAGTAAAGACCCCGGAACTTGGACTGGTAAATAGATTGTTAAACTGAAGCTGTTCTTGCATTCTAAAAATACGGGTGTACCAATAATTGTAGATACCCAACAATTTTAAAAATAGGCTATGATAAAAAAATGCATATTGTCACTATTGATGATCGTACTGATCAAGCTCGCAGGAGCCCAGGTGATGGCACAGAAAAAGGAATGGATTACGATCAAGTCACCCAACCTGAAATGCTGGCAGTGTAAGGCATTATTGGAAAAATACCTGATCTCTGAAAATGAATCCACCATGCAGAGCGGTATCGTGCAGAGAAAGTATAATTTGATCGTAGGAGAAATCAGGATACAGTATTATCCCGACAGAGTAACTCCTGATGAAATCAGAACAGTGATCAATAATGCAGGTTTTGATACGGAAGATGCCAAAGCTGAACCTGAACCGTATAAGAAATTACCACCCATTTGTAAAAGGGCTGAAGATGGAGGAGGACAACAGAAAGGGGCACCACCTTGTCATATAGAACCTTATCAGCCCTAATTGAAAAGGGATAAGGGCTGCTTGGTTTCAAAATGTATAGGGACATTAAAATAGATCCCATGTTTACCTGCCCTGGCAGTACCATTAACCGAAACAAGAATTTCATTGCTGATCAGGGAAGCGATTGAATTGGAAAGTACGCTTTTCATATTAGCCTTCACCTGAACGGGCAACATAAATGCTGCATTGGCAGGTATGATCAACAGTGTATCGAGTTGCAAAGTCCCAGCTTGATTTTTATTGACAGCAAGCACACAATCCAGTTTTCTAAGTGTCATACTGAAATGATTGGGATTAAAAAGAATGAGGGTCATCATTAGTTCAGACTGTTCCAAATTGAAACCATTCAACTTAATATCTTTTACAGCCCTGTACTCAATCTGTTTTGGATGAAAGCAGGAAGATAGCAGGATCACAGTGAACAGAAACCCGGTAAGTTTTCTCAATTGTAATGATTTGACTGCAAAATACTGTTGAACAGGGAATTTAAGGCCGGTTTTTCTAGTTTTGTATTTTATTTATCGGCAGTTATCATCAGCTGTCTCATGCATGAACAAAGCCTTAGAACCATTACATTAAAGAGTTTTTCAAAGAGAAAATTATTGTATGATCCAAACAGCGAAGAAGGTAATTGTGGAGAACCAGTATTTAGGCTGTATTCATTATTTTGCCGGACTGGTTGACTGTGAACAGATTCTCCTGGAATACCAGGAGAACTGGCAGAAAATGAGTTATAGGAACCGTTGCATCATAACTGGATCCAATGGTTTGATCAACCTGACTGTACCTGTTGTAAAGGGCAGGGATCAAAAAGAAATCTATCGCGATGTGCGCATCAACAATAGTGATCAATGGCGTAAGCAGCACTGGCGTTCTATATTTTCCTGCTATGGAAAAGCCCCTTTTTTTGAGTATTATAGAGACGCTCTCGAAGCATTCTATGAACAGGATTTTGAATTCCTGTTTGATATGAACCTGCAACTATTCATGTGGATATTAAAAATGCTGAAGATCAAAGCCACAATTACACTTACTGAATCTTATAACAACACTTATTCAGGGGAAACCCAAGACTACCGTAATTTATGGCAACCCCGACAGCAATCAAATCTGCCTTTTACCATTCCCTATATTCAAGTATTCCAGGACAGAACAGGTTTTCAGCCCAATCTAAGTATCCTTGACCTGTTGATGAATACCGGTCCGGAAGCAATACATATCCTCCGTCGAAAAGACTGATGCTAATAGATTTTCAAATATACAGGAAGTGAATTATTGTGGATTTTGCTGTATCCTGATTTGAGTAGTGGTATCCTGATTCTGGTTGATCAGCAGTTGTTGTAATCCGGAATATTTGGCATGCAAGTTTTGACTTGTTACTTCATTCTTTAGCACTACAAAATAATGGTTGATGACTGTGTCATTTTTACGAATTGCTGAACGGAACAGATAACAGGGTGCCTGGTCATTATCAGATTCTCCTATAAGGGTAAAGACACATAATTCATTGGTTTCAGGGTCCTGAATGGCCATGCTTTTACCAGGCAATAACCAGGTGAATTGGTAATTTGATTTGGTGGAGCTATTCGGGTTGTAGGCTTCAATTGTTTTATGAAAGGGTTCACCAATGTTTGAATTATCAAGAAGCGTTAGATCGCTCTTTTTATCTTTCAGATACAGACTTTGTTTTAGCAATTGCAAACCGGCTTGATGATCCTGTGTGGTTTCTGAATAAGGTCCTGCAAAACTAAATACCGGTTCTGAAACCATACTTACTATTGCAGTATCCTGAATGAAGCTTGCGGATCTGTTATTATCGGCTTGGTAACCAGTATTCGGATATACCTGATCAGTGATGGTCAAGGTCTTAACAGGTTCTATGACTGGTTGATGATATACTTGCTGGTCTCCGGGATGTGCATGAACTACTATAACACGAACCATGTTTTTTTCGTAAACAAAATGGTCTTGTAAACGAGCGGATATGGTGTGATCTTTACGCAATGGAAAAATGACAGAGGGCTCCTGCTGTATGAAATAACGGTTTAATAGAATAGGTTGACTGCTCAATTGTCCGGCTTGATTTTGTACATATCCGGTTCCCGGAATCCCTTTAACAGATAACAACCATGTTAAAACGGTTATAGACAGTAAAATAAATAGCCCTTTTCTAATTATGGTATGTGTAGATCTGTTCTCCTGTTGCAATAATCTTTTAATACGCTTTAGTAACTGGTTGTTTTTGCCGGTTACCTGCATAGACAAAAAAGTATAATTGTTATTACCGGCAGCCTGACAAGCTATTTGTAACAGTGCTTCCGAATATTGTAAAGGATCATAATGGAACTGCATGACCAGGTCATCACAACTGTTTTCCCTTTCCCTTTTGATATGCTCATTGATCAGATAAGTAAAGGGGTTGAAAAATAAAACAGATTGTATGATTGACATGCAGATGTTTATAGCATAATCATATCTTTTGATGTGGGCTAATTCGTGTAATATCACTGCTTCCAGTTGTGTTACGGTTAAGCTGTTGATACTGGCAACAGGAATAAGGATGAATGGTTTAAAAAAGCCAATGGTAAGCGGACTTTTTACCAGATCTGATACACAGATCTGAATAGGAAATGGGATACTCAGCTGAGCTGCGATCCTGTTTGTAAAATGTTTCCAATGTTCTTCAATATTTGAAGTATAGTTCCTACCCAGCTTTAAGGTTTGAAAGTATACCAATATCCATCTTGCCAGAAAAACAGGAAGTATCAGCAAATAAAGCAAGGCCAAACAGGGCATCAGGTAGTTTATTTTTGCTGCTGATTGATATAATAAGCCCATCAGTGAAACACTAAATAGAGGTCCATCAATTTCACCTCCAGATATCAGTGGATTGTATTGACAGATGGTAAGGATAAACCAAACCAATCCGGCAAACTGGATCAATATCCCAATTAGGTATTTAACAGATGGTTTAATATTGAATGCCTTAAACAGCAATACGATCAGTATCCATAAGCTGAACATTTGAACCAGGCTGGCAGTAATTGCATATCCCAGCTCCTCTAATAAAGGGTATTGAAGGGCAGCTTGCATCTTATTGCTTTTTCAAGTCATTCAATAATTGCTGGATCTGTTCCAACTCTTCCTGGCTGTGTTCATGATTGCCAAGGGCTTGCATTACGAGCTGGGAAGAAGAGCCACTAAAAAGTGTATGGATCATTTTTTTTACAAATTGCTGCTGCGTATTTTCCCTGCTGATATTGGCTTTGTATACATGTACTTTGCTGCTGTCATCCCGCAAGACCAGCCCTTTTTCATACATGATCTGTAATAGTTTCAATGTGGTTGTATAACCTGCATCTTTATGCTCACTTAGGATTTCATGGACTTCCCGTACAGTCGCTTTTTCCTTGTCCCACAATACCCTTAAAATTTCGAGTTCACTCTCAGTTGGTTTGCTGTTTTTTAAAGTTGCCATTGTTACGATTGTTTTCGTAAGCAATTTAATAAACTGTTCCTAAAAAAAAATATAAAATTGGGAGTGTTGTGCTTTACTGTTGTTGTTCTTTTCTCAACTGGGATGTTGTTTTCGTACTTCCATCATGGCTCCATCCCGGAGGCATGAACATATAGCCCAAAATATGTGAGATCCGCTTTGATTTTTTGAAATCCCTGGCCATATGTATCCACTCATGAAATGCAATGATGACCGGATTGAAGGTTTTTACATTTTTGGTTAGTCCATACTTTGGTTTAAACGTTTCAGGTTCAAAACTGCCGAACATCCTATCCCAAATGATCATGATACCTGCATGGTTCTTGTCAAGGTATTCCAGGTCAGACCCATGATGTACCCTGTGATGTGAAGGAGTATTGAAAATAAATTCAAACCAACCTGGCATTTTGTCAATTGCTTCTGTATGGATCCAAAACTGATAAATAAGACTCACAGATTGCATCAGCAGGATCATGCCCGGTTCAAAACCAACCAGTGGCATCCAGGCCCAGAAGATAAAACCTCCGGTAATATTACTGGTCCAGGTTTGTCGAAGTGCAGTTGCCAGATTATATTTTTCGGAGCTGTGGTGCACTACATGTGAAGCCCAGAACCATCTAACAGAATGAGCCGTTCGATGTGCCCAGTAATAACTGAAGTCATCTGCGAAATAACAAAGTACCCAGGCCCACCAAGTAGTATAAGATAATGTCCAAAACCTGTACTCGTATATTTTGGCAAAGAATACCACGATGAAAGCTTTAGTGGCTATCCCTATAAAAAGGTTGCCCAGCCCCAGTGCAATACTAGCTGATGCATCTTTAAATTCATACAGATCGCGCTGGATTTTCAGCGCATAAATGATTTCAAGCGCCATGAGAATGATAAATCCAGGAATGGCATGCAGTAAAATATTAGGCAGGTGTAACATAGCCAATCGTTTGATAACTAAATTTACAGTATTCCTGATTAGAGATACAATAAATAAATATTTCCGGCGATCAATTTACTGCATGCCTGATAGCATTCCGGCTTAGGTTTCATTCATTGCACTGAATGTTACAACCTCCGGGAATTGGTTTTCCAATAGGCTCAATAGAATAACCATCAGATACAACAACCCAGAACAAACTGGTAGTATAATAATGATGGACAAACAATTGATCACCTTTACAACAGGTAAAATCCTCACCACTCTTATAGAATTTGCCGATCATGTGAGTGTAGGATGATAGTACGCCGATCAGTACGACTGACAAGCATACAATGATTACATTTAATTTCAACTTGTTTAACATAGGAGGAGATTTCAGAGGTATTACAAGCCTAAACTACAAAACTATATCACAATTTATACTACATAATCTTAAATTTCATTCAATTTTAATGCTGTTAAAAAAAGCTGAAAAAAATACGGTACCACGATTGTAAGGGTTATGGGCATAAAAAAGCCTCCGGTTGAACGGAGGCTCAAAATCATCAAAAGATCAGTTTAATTCTTAGTTATTGTAATATACTGCTTGTATTTATTGTATTGTTCTGCAGTAAGTTCTTTGCCATTCACGATGAGTTTATCATCATTCATCTGAACATTTACATTATCACCGCTAACAACACCATCCTTTTTAAGGGCTTCCACCAGGTTGCTGAGTTCATTATGATCATCTTTAATAGAAACGGTGGTAGCATGCTTACCCACTGTTGTATCATTGGAAGTATTAGTTACCCGAACTTCAATTTTCTTTTGCATAGGTAATGATGCCTGAACATCAGAAGCATGTATATGTGCCAGAGTTGGAGCTACTACCAGTGAAACAATGGACATAAGTTTAATAAGGATATTCATAGATGGACCAGAAGTATCTTTAAAAGGATCACCTACAGTATCTCCAGTTACGGAAGCCTTATGTGGTTCAGATTTCTTATAATAGATCTCTCCATTAATTTCAACTCCTTTTTCAAAAGATTTCTTAGCATTATCCCATGCACCACCAGCATTATTTTGGAACATTCCCATCAGTACACCACTTACAGTAGCACCAGCGAGGAAACCACCCAATGCTTCAGGTCCGAGAATAAATCCGATGATCAAAGGGGAAATAATGGCTATAGCACCAGGCAGCATCATCTTACGGATAGAGGCATGTGTAGAAATAGCCACACATTTGTCATATTCAGGCTTGCCTGTACCTTCCATAATGCCTGGAATGGTCTTGAATTGTCTGCGTACTTCTTCCACCATACTCATGGCAGCTTCACCCACAGCACGGATCGCAAGGGATGAGAAGATAAAAGGAATCATACCACCCACAAAAAGACTGGCCAGTACTTTAGCTTTATAAATATCGATACCACTCATTGGGTATCCATTATTGTTGATCACACCTACATAGGCTGCGAATAAGGCAAGAGCGGTCAATGCTGCAGAAGCGATCGCAAAACCTTTTCCTGATGCTGCAGTTGTATTTCCCACTGCATCCAGCACATCGGTCTTTTCACGAACTTCTTTAGGCAGTTCACTCATTTCAGCAATACCACCTGCATTATCTGCAATTGGTCCGAATGCATCAATAGCAAGCTGCATAGCAGTTGTGGCCATCATACCTGCTGCTGCGATGGCAACACCATATAAACCCGCACAGGCAAATGAACCCCAAATACCACCTGCTAAAACCAAAATTGGTAATAAAGTAGATTCCATACCTACAGCCAAACCACCAATCACATTGGTCGCATGACCTGTGGAAGACTGGCGGATAATAGACATCACTGGTCTTTTACCCATGGCGGTATAGTATTCAGTGATGATACTCATTAGGGTTCCAACCACCAATCCAACAGCAATAGCGCCTAAAACACCATTCCTGCTAAATTCCAGTCCGCGTAAACTCATGGTTTCTGGTAAAATATAATAAACCAGGCCAACACAGGCAATAGCGGTTAAAATAATAGAACCCCAGTTACCCATATTTAAAGCCCTCTGCACATTTTCGGTATTGATACTTGCAGTATCACTTACACGTACAAACAGGGTACCTACAATAGATAAGATGATACCAACACTGGCAATGAGCATCGGTAAAAGAATAGGAGCCAGTCCCCCAAAATGATCATGAGAGATGGTTTCTTGTCCCAATACCATCGTTGCAAGTACAGTTGCTACATAAGATCCAAAAAGGTCGGCACCCATACCGGCAACATCACCTACATTATCACCAACATTATCTGCAATGGTGGCAGGATTGCGGGGATCATCTTCAGGGATACCTGCTTCTACTTTACCAACCAGGTCAGCACCTACATCAGCTGCTTTTGTATAGATACCACCACCTACACGTGCAAAAAGAGCAATTGATTCAGCACCCAGTGAAAAGCCGGTCAGGATCTCAATGGTTTTTACCATTTCTTCTGAATTGGCTGCACCGTCTGGTGCAAATATGGTTTTGAGGATGATAAACAGACTTCCAAGTCCAAGTACTGCCAAACCGGCAACACCCAATCCCATTACAGAACCACCGGTAAATGATACCGATAATGCTTTGGAAAGACTGGTACGAGCCGCCTGTGCTGTCCGCACATTGGCTTTGGTGGCTACCTTCATACCAATATATCCTGCAGTAGCACTACTGATCGCCCCAATGATAAAAGCTATGGCAATAGACCAGTGAGAATTGGGATTGGCTGAAGACATTACAGCCAGTAAAATGGCAACGATAACCACAAAATAAGAAAGGATCTTCCATTCCGCCTTCAGGAAAGCCATAGCTCCTTCAGCGATATAAGTACTGATCTCTTTCATTCTTTCATTTCCGGGATCCTGTTTAGATACCCAGTTGAATTTTATCAGGGTATAAATAAGTCCAATAATTCCCATTGCCGGAACGGCATAAAACAAATTGTTCATAAGCAAGTAATTAGCTGTATTTTAGTTTATTTTGATAGGTCGACAAAAATAGGGTAAAACAGTTTAAATGCTTTTTATTTTTAGCTTATTAGGTATAGCTGCTACTTTTACCAGATTTATTAGTCTTCCACATCTGTTGTATCGGAGGATATGGTCGAAAACACCCCAATGATCTGTCTGGCCCTGTATATGTTTTTGTTGAACTTATTTCCTAAAATGATCAGGGTGGCGGTATCACTAGTAAGCCTTGTAAACACTGCATTATTGCCATGCCACCAGCCATTATGATACATGATGGTATCGCTTTTATTGTCTGCAACCTGCAGATGCCAGCCCAATCCATAATAATGTCCGGTTTTTCTGCCTTCCCGCACTTGTGGCCTTGCTGCCATAGCCACTGTTGATTCTTTTACGAAACTTCCATTGTAGAGTGCTTTATCCCATAGCAGCAGATCCCTGGGCGTGCTATATAAGTTTTTATCCCCATAAATACAATCAAATCGTTCCAGTGGATAGGGTGATTTATTATAGTAATAGGAGGGGACATAATTGCTGATATCCGAACTGCTGAATATATAGGTATGCTGCAGTCCCAATGGATTAAATACACTATCTGCCATATATCTGGGAAAGGGCAGGTGCGTTATTTTTTCTACGATCAAAGCAAGCAACGCAAAATTGGTATTACAGTATCTGAATCTTTTACCGGGTTTAAATTCAAGGGGGGGATGGTGACTAACCATATACTGCAGCATCTGCTCATTGGTAACGAATCCTTTGTATTCATTGGCCATGGCTGTCTCAACACTCCGGTATCTTTTTACCAGTTTCCCTCTTTTGTTTTTTACATAGTATACTTCAGTCCTGCTGTTGGACATAAAATTTTCATATTTGGGTAATCCACTCTGATGCGACAACAATAGCCTTATCGTTACATCATGATAGGGAAACTGAGGGAGATACCGTTGTACCGAATCATCCAGTGAGATTCTTCCCTGTTCCCATAATTTTAAAATGGTCATACCAGTGAAGGTCTTGGAAACTGAGGCCAGGTGTAAAGGGGTATTCGCACTAATGTTTTCACCGGTTCGTCTGTCGTAAAAACCATGATAGTCTTCAAAAATAATTTCTCCGTTTTTTGCCATAAGGATACTGCCATTGAATCCTTTGTTTAAAAGTAATTTTTGGTACTCCTGTTCTATTGCTGCTGCATATTTTTCTTTTGTTGATTCACTCATTTGTTTTTGCCTGAAAACCGCCACTGCTGTATCTTTTGGCGGATTGTGCTGCTGAGACTGACAAGAAACAATTACCAGAGATAATATGATCACATTTACAATTCGCTGCATGCTTGATATTTTTTTTGATCGTGGCAAATATAGCCGAATATGCAACTGAAATGGTTGTTTATCAGGGTCGTGGAAAAATTATTCAATGACTGCTTTTAAAATAACATTTAATTTCGCAGCCATGAGCATACAAACTACAAGCTATCCAAAGGAAAAAATAAATATTCTTTTTTTGGAGAATATAAGCGATAAGGCTGTACAGCAATTCAAACAGAATGGTTATACCAATGTTAAAAAATTGAGTGGAGCTTTGAGTGAAGAGCAACTAATTGAAGAAGTGAAAGAAGTGCATCTGCTGGGTGTAAGGTCTAAATCTCAGGTTACTGAAAAAGTGTTGAATGCAGCTAAAAAACTACAGGCTATTGGTTGTTTCTGTATCGGTGTAAATCAGGTTGATTTAAAAGCAGCAACCAAAAATGGTATTGTGGTATTCAATGCACCTTATAGCAATACCAGAAGTGTGGCAGAACTGATTATTGGTTTATCCATTATGCTGATCAGGAGGATACCCGATAAGAACAAATTCGCCCATGAAGGGATCTGGATGAAAGAAGCCAAAGGTAGTTTTGAGCTGAGGGGTAAGACCCTGGGGCTGATCGGCTATGGTAATATCGGATCTCAGGTGAGTGTACTGGCAGAAAGCCTTGGGATGAAAGTGATTTTTTATGATGTGGAAACCAAGCTTCCTCTGGGCAATGCCAATTCCTGCAAGAACCTGAAGGAACTGCTTTCTAATAGTGATATTGTATCCCTGCATGTTCCTGAAACCGAACAGACCAAAAACCTGATCAATAAGTCCAACCTTAAGTATTTTAAAAAGGGGGCTATCCTTATCAATTATGCCAGGGGTGAAGTTGTTGATCTGGATGCTTTGGCTAAAAGTCTGCAGGACGGACAAATCAGCGGTGCTGCCATAGATGTATTTCCCTGGGAGCCAGAAAAGAATGGTGATAAATTTAGTTCCCCTTTACAAGGATTGTCTAATGTTATCCTGACTCCTCATATTGGGGGTTCTACCGAAGAAGCACAACAGAATATTGGTGATGATGTGAGTGCCAAACTCTTCAATTACCTGGAAAAAGGCATCACTAATGGTTCTCATACTGTTCCCGCTATAGGATTACCTCCTGTGGAAGGCGCGCACCGGATATTGCATATACACAAAAATGTACCGGGTGTACTGAGTGCGATCAATACAGAACTCTCCAAATACCATATCAATATTGTGGGTCAGTACCTCAAGACCAATGATGAAATTGGTTATGTGGTATTGGATGTGGATAAGCAATTATCCCAGCAGGCACTCGAATTATTACGAAAAGTGAATGAAACGATCAAGGTAAGGATGCTTTACTAATTTTATCAAACAATAACTTTGAAAAAAGTCACAATCCCGGGCATCTGTCTTTTCCTGTTTTCCTGTTTACAGGCACAGGTAAATCCACCTTCTGTAAGAGTGGTGGATGCAGTCAGCAAAGGACCACTTTACAAAGTATTGGTATTTGCGAATCATTCCAGCCATTATTCGCTTTCTGATAGTGCAGGCAATGTGGTCTTTACAAAAATGCCTGAAGCGGATGCTGAATATGTATTTGAGAAAGCAGGCTATCAAACATACAGGTATACATTTTCAGCCGGACGATCTTCATTACCTGAATCCATAGAACTCCAGCCTGCAGCCGATGTTTTACAAGTAAATGACAGTCTTTTAAAAGACGAGCAGGATAGATGGGGCCAGCTATTTGTCAATAAGCTATTGGGTAGTTCACCCAATGCAAACCAGTGTGAAATAGGCAATCCGGATGTTCTCAGGTTTACACACCATGATCATGATACTGCTGTTTTACTGGATGTAAAAGCAACAGCCCCACTGGTTATCTTTAATGAAGCATTGGGGTATATGCTGCATTGTATTATCAATGAGTTTACGATTGCCCGAAGTGGTAAAGTAACCGCATCGCTGCTCGTACTTTTTAAACCCCTCAGTTCTCATCAGCAGGATGTATTATCAAGATGGAACCATAATAGAAATGACCAATACAGCAATTCTATTGCTCATTTCTTACGCAGCTTTTACAATAACCACCTGATGGAATCCGGATTTGAGATCAGGAAGATAGCTGCTATTAATATGGATGATCCTTTGTATCCCGAAATTAGAAAATCCCTTAAAGCAGCACATAAAAAACAGATCCAATTAACAGGATTTTACGGGTACAATGCAAGAATGGCTTATTGGATCGATCGAGACCCTTCCGATATATCTTCTTTGCGCTTCCAGGATCCAAGTTCCCCAATCGTTTCATTAGATTTCAAACAATATATATTGCAGTTGACAAATGGTAAAGACCCATCCATGCCAGATTATCAGGTCTCTTATCTCTATTCATTAAATGGTAAACCATTAAGCATATTACCCGGACAGTTCCATTATAATTTTCAGGACATCGGTGTAATGGGTTATTGGCGTGAATCGTCTCTTGCAGATCAGTTACCTGAAGATTTCAAACCCTGATTTTTGTGAATCGCAGTTAGTATTTTTTTACCCCTTGACCGGAATGCTGCTGTTTCAGTAGCCCATCTCTCTTCTATGATCAGGTGCAATTCAGATTGTATTTCCGGATACACCTTGGACAGATTGTATAGTGTGGTTAATGAAAAAGCCTTGATTGCCACCGGAGTTTGTGGTGATGCTATAAACTTGAAACAGGAATCCATCACGATGCCATGATAGCGTTCGGGTATGTCAATCAATTCCAGGATCCTGACTGTATTCCTGATCACTGCAGGATGTACCTGGGTTAGTTGTAACCGGCTGACCAGCAATTCGATATACGGTTTAACCATTTCCGGTTTATGCCTTGCTGCCCAGCTTACCGACCAGGCTGCCCTCTGAGAAAGCCTGTATTCATTGGTTGCAAAACAATCCATCAATTCTTTGAAATGTTCAGGAGATGTTACTGCATAATGGGCAATTCTCATAGCATTATCCCGGGAATGTTCAAGCTGTAGGGCTTCACGGATATTCATGTATAATTGACTTGATTTTTCTGATTTCCTCTATATCCACACCTACCTGGTCAGTATCATCTTTCATATAAGGATGAACATATTCCATAACAGATGATATGGTCTTTTTAGCAGATGTATGAAATTCAACTGCTCCGGTATCCTCTTTGATAGATTGTACATTAGTACTTCTTAAGCCCCCGCCAACCAGTATAGTGATCCGTTCATTTGCCTGTTTGATAAGCTTTCTAATCAGTTCCCGACCATCATATACATTGGGCTGTTGACCACTGGTCAAGATTCGATCACAGCCACAACTGATGATGGTTTCAAGTGCTTCCATTGGTTCCCTGCAACGGTCAAATGCCCGGTGGAAAGTAAAAGCCAGTGGGTATGCCAGTTCTACCAATGGTGCTGTCCTTTCCCGATCAATACTGCCATCTTTATTGAGTATGCCGCAAACCACTCCGTTAAAGCCAAGGTCTTTGGCAAGCTGTATGTCTTTTCTGATCACTTCATATTCTTCCTCATTATAGAGGAAGTCACCAGCACGCGGACAAACCATTACAAATGCAGGGATGCTTACTTTTTCGCGTATGGTCTTCAGGATCCCATAAGATGGTGTAGTGCCCCCATTGTTATAGTTTTCACAGAGTTCAATCCGGTCTGCTCCACCATTAGCGGCAGTCAGTGCCGATTGTATATTAAAAACAGCGATTTCCAGTAAATGCTTCATCAAGTCTTTTTTTATAAAATGTATTTCCCGTCTACCAAAAAGTTTTGGTCATCGGCATGACATACTGCATAATTGAAACCTTTTTGAATGCAATACCCACCATATTCCCCTTTTTTATTGATGGCAATAAAGCCAACCTGGATCAGTTTGGATTTTTCTGTTCCTTTCGCTTTGATGATGCGTTCTACTGCCTTTTTACAAGCCAGTTCAGGATGCAAACCTTGCCTCATGAATTCGACCACCAGGTGCGATCCACAGATCCGGATCACATCTTCACCCTGTCCGGTGGCAGTAGCGGCACCCACTTCATTGTCAACAAATAGTCCGGCACCAATAATGGGACTGTCACCTACACGCCCTCTCATTTTAAAGCCCATTCCACTGGTGGTACAGGTACCGCTCAGGTTGCCAGAGCTGTCCAGAGCAATCATGCCGATGGTATCATGGTTCCATTCACCGGATGGTAATTTGGAAGGCGCAAAACTGTTGCTTCTTTCAGTTCTTTCTATATTGAGTATAGGCTTGTATTCACTTTTCTTTAGCCAGTCTTCATAGGCTTTTTTTGCATCTTCACTCAGGCCCGGACTTTCCAGGTGAAACCCTTCTGCAACAGCGAACTGCTGTGCACCTTCCCCCACCAGCATCACATGGGGTGTCTTTTCCATGACCCTCCGGGCTACTGAAACGGGATGTTTGATACGTTCCAGGAAAGCCACCGAACCACAGTTGAACTGATGATCCATGATACTTGCATCAAGGGTCACAAATCCATCCCTGTCTGGGTTGGCACCCAGACCTACACAGCAGTTCTTGCTGGCTTCGGTAACCATCACACCTTGTTCTACAGCATCAAGTGCACTACCACCATTACGCAATACTTGCCAGGCCGCCTTATTGGCATCAATGCCAGCATCCCATGTGCTGATAACAAGCGGTTTATGCTGTTCGGCCGGTTTTCGAAAACCGCTGAATGTAAGGGCCGAAATACCCAAAGAACCTAATTCGAGGAATTTTCTTCTTTCCATGTTTCCTTGTTTTATATGCAGTAATTTTACACTGAATGAACAATTTTTTTTGAAAGATACGGAGAAGAAATTGTTTATAATTTGACAATATGAATCAAGCTATTATTCATCAACTATCAGGATTTTATGGATGGACAGAACCCGAAATCACGGTTCTTCATTCTGGCCTGATCAATCATACCTGTAAAGTAACTGTTGCAGGAAAATCAATGATCCTGCAGCGGGTCAATACAGCGATCTTTAATGAACCCGAATTGATAGACGAGAACCTGCGTAAGCTGTCAACTTATTTCGCTGCCCAACATTCTCTTTACCTGTTTACAAGCCCTGTGGCGGGTGTATCCGGAGAAACCCTTTGTAAGCTGGGTGATGCTTATTACCGCTGTTTTGAATTTGTAAGTGGTTCGTATACGATATTAACAGTGCAGTCCAGGAAGCAGGCATTTGAAGCGGCGCAGCAGTTTGGGCGATTTACAGCATTGCTCAACCGGTTTGATGCCGGTAAACTGCATCTCACTTTACCCGATTTTCATAACCTCAGATTACGGTACCATCAGTTTCAGGAAGCCCTGATAAAAGGAGATAGCGACAGGATAACCGAAACCAAATCGCTTTCAGATTTTTTGCAATCACAACAACAAATCGCAGAACGATATGATGCGTTTCTGGCAAATCCGGATGCCAGAATAAGGGTAACCCACCATGATACAAAGATATCCAATGTATTGTTCGACAGTGAGGAAAGGGGTATTTGTGTCATTGACCTGGATACGGTGATGCCCGGTTATTTTTTAAGTGATGTGGGTGATATGATGCGTACTTATACCTGTCCGGTATCAGAAGAAGAAGCAGATCTGGATAAAATAATTGTTAGGCCCAAATATATCGAATCCATTCATGCTGGTTATGGTTCATCGATGGGCGAAGAACTAACGACCTTTGAGCAGGACCATTTCTTGTTTGCAGGCGAAGTACTGATCTATATGCAGGCCTTAAGGTTTTTGACAGATTACCTCAATCAGGATAAATATTATGGCAGCAAATATCCCGGACATAATCGGGTCAGGGCAGCCAATCAGGCCAGGTTACTAATAGCTTATCAGGAGGCTATCAGGTAAGTCCTAAAATCATATTAAATACAGTAATATTCTATATCCAAACTACACTTAAAATTGTATTGCCCGATCGGTTAATCTAACCTGCAGGATCATCTTTTAAAATGTGGTTGACTGTATATATTCCCACAGCCTTGTTTCTATTTATACAATAGTCCGTAATGGAATGCCAAAACGCATGCCAATATGGTGATTTCTCATTACCTCAAAGAACCTTGAACCCATATTGAAAGAAGGTTAAGACAGGTATTCAATAGGTTCATAATTTATTTAGATCGTGTTTAAGCCTTATCTATTAGATAAGGCTTAAACAAGGCTTAAACAAGGCTTAAATGAGGCTAAAACAAGGTGTAACTCATGTTCTGATGATCTTTCGACTGCCACAGGGATGTTTGATTATTATCAAATAATGTTATGAATTACAATTGCGATTTGGTTAAAGTGTAATTTGGCACCCGCTGAATAAGAATTGCCTGTTCAGCCTCAAATAAGACCAATATGAAAAAAATTGTGCTCATTGTATTAGCCATGAATCTGTTTGCAGGACTTTCTGCTCAGACCGCTACAGCAGTCAAAGTCAAAACACTGGTCAGTAAAATGACCCTGGATGAGAAAGTAAACCTGGTAGTAGGGATGGGGATGAATTTTCCGGGTATGAACCTGGATTCCACCATTGAAGAAAAAGTACCGGGTGCAGCAGGCAACACGTTTGCTATTCCACGTTTGCAGATTCCCCGCATTGTATTATCCGATGGCCCTGCAGGTGTAAGGATCGATAGTGTCCGAAATGGAAAACCTGGAAAAACATTCTATGCAACAGCATGGCCAGTAGCTACCCTCATCGCATCTACCTGGGATACCAAAGCGGCCCTGGAAATGGGTAAGGCTTTTGGTACCGAAGTGCATGAATATGGTATTGATGTTTTATTGGCACCCGCCCTCAATATCCACCGGAATCCCCTGGGCGGTAGGAATTTTGAATACTTTTCTGAAGACCCACTGATAGCAGGAAATATGACTGCCGCACTGGTCAACGGAATACAATCCAATGGTGTGGGTACTTCCATCAAACATTTTGTTGCTAATAATGAGGAAACAGATCGTAATACCATGAATGTGGTTGCCAGTCAGCGGGCGCTCAGGGAGATCTACCTGAAAGGCTTTGAAATTGCAGTCAAGAAATCCCAGCCCTGGACAGTCATGAGTTCTTATAACCTGGTGAATGGTACTTATACATCGCAGAATTACGATTTGCTGACCACCATTTTACGTAAAGAGTGGGGATTTAAGGGGTTGGTGATGACCGACTGGTACAGTGGCGATAATCCTGTTGCACAGATGAAAGCAGGGAATGACTTACTGATGGCAGGACGGATTACCGAAAGAAAAGCCATTAAGGATGCGGTACAAAGTGGGGCGCTGGATATGAAGGTGTTGGATCTTAATGTATCCCGGATCCTAAATATCATCCTAAAATCACCTGCTTTTAATAACTATGCTTATTCTGAAAAGCCCGACCTTAAAAAGGATGCACAAATTTCTAAGTCAGTTGCTGAGGGAGGAATGGTCCTCCTGAAAAATGCGGATCATACACTTCCATTTACCCCTAAGGATAAAAAAATTGCCCTCTTTGGGATCCATGCCTATGAACTAATTGCAGGAGGAACCGGAAGTGGTGATGTCAATAAAGCTTATGCCGTTGCTTTATCTCAGGGTATTGCAGATGCAGGATTATCGGTGGACAGTAAAATAAAAGATATATATACACAGTATGTAGCTTCTGAAAGAGCAAAAAGGCCTAAAAAGAGTTTTATGGAAGAGTTTACCAATCCTACATTGCCAATTGGCGAGTATGCAGCTAATCAGGCTGTTATTGACGAGTCGGCCAATGTGGATGACGCTGCCATTATACTAATTGGAAAGAATGCAGGGGAGGGAAGAGACCGTATGGTGACCAATGATTTTATCCTTTCGGAAGAGGAGCGCTCACTGATCAGCAATGTATCTGCTTCCTACCATGCCAAAAATAAAAAGGTCATCGTGGTACTCAATATTGGTGGTGTGATCGAAGTCGCTTCCTGGAGAGATCTGACTGATGCTATTTTATTGGCTTGGCAACCCGGACTGGAAGGTGGTCATGCCATTACTGACCTTTTGGTGGGAAAAGTAAACCCTTCCGGTAAACTGGCTACTACATTCCCTTTGCAATATAATGATGTGCCCTCTGCTAAGAATTTTCCCGGAAAGGAATTGACAGACAAGCCCGCATTTGTAAATTTTGGTATCAAAATGATCCCTGCTGAAGTCAAATATGAAGAAGGCATCTATGTAGGTTACCGTTATTACGAAACCTATCATGTACAACCGGCTTATGAATTTGGATATGGATTAAGTTATACCAGCTTTAGCTATAGTGATCTTACATTGAGCAGTTCAGTATTCAATGATAGGATAGGCGTAAGTTTTAAAGTAAAAAATACCGGCAAAACAGCAGGCAGGGAAGTCGTACAGTTATACTTGACGGCACCAGCTGATCAGCTTGATAAACCTGCCGAAGAATTAAAAGGATTTGCAAAGACGGGGCTGCTGGCACCCGGTCAAACTGAAACGGTTCAGTTATACTTAAAAGCCTCCGATCTGGCTTCCTTTAATCCGTCTGCCCTGGCATGGATTGCCGATGCAGGAAAATATACCGTAAAGATCGGTGCCTCCAGCAGGGATATTCGATTGAACGCACAATTCACTGTAAAACAAGCTATACAGGTCGAAAAAGTGCATGATGTACTAAACGCATCTGCTGCCTTAAATGAAAATAAGGGACAGTAAGCATGCTTGACTACAATAGTGAGAAGCATTAACAATGCAGATAAATACAAGGCCAATGCTAACTGTCTTTTACATACGGACAACAGCATTGGCCTTGTTTTAGAATATAATTAAGTGCATATACATTCAATTCTATTTTATCTTTGTTGAAACTTGTTATATGCCTTCATTTGATATTGCCAGCAAAGTTGACCTGCAGACCCTTGATAATGCAGTGAATACGGTAAAAAAGGAAATTCAGAACCGTTTCGATTTTAAGGATTCCGCGGTTTCCATAGAACTCAATAAAAAGGATTACCTGATAACCCTGGAAGTGGAAAGTGATATGAAGATGAAGCAGGTGATCGATGTGATCATCAGCCGATCCATGAAACAGGGCATTGACCCCAGCGCTTTTGATTTCAGCAAGGATGCTTATCCCAGCGGAAAGATTGTTAAAAAGGAAATTTCCGTAAAGAACGGACTGAAACAGGAAGATGCCAAGAAGATCGTAAAGACCATCAAAGATGCCGGATTAAAGGTGCAGCCTGCAATAATGGACAATATTGTACGGGTAACAGGTAAAAAGATCGATGATTTGCAGGAAGCAATTGCTTTGTGTAAATCGGCCAATCTGGGTTTGCCATTACAGTTTGAGAATATGAAATCCTAATTTTTACTGATTTCAGGATTCAAAGAATTTGATTTGGCCAAAAGACAGTGTTGACTTACCTTTGCAGACCAAAAAATAATTTAATAATCGTACGGCCAAATCCGTACCACCTAAAATCTAAAATATGAAGCAAGGTATCCATCCCGAAAATTACCGTTTTGTAGTGTTTAAGGATATGAGTAATGGTTATTCTTTTTTAAGCCGCTCTACTGCTGCGACAAAAGAAACTGTAGATTGGGAAGATGGCAACACTTATCCTTTGATTAAACTTGAAATTTCAAATACCTCTCATCCTTTTTATACCGGTAAAAATATGCTGGTGGATACTGCGGGTCGTATTGATAAATTCAACAAACGTTACGCTAAGAAAGCTTAATTTCGCATACGATAGTATAAGAACCCAACCTTTCAGGTTGGGTTTTTGTTTATGTGCTATTATAGAATCATTAAAGAAAAGATATGAAGGCTGATATACTGGCAATTGGGGTACACCCAGATGATGTAGAATTAGGTTGTGGGGGCACCATCATTTCAGCAGTGGCTGAAGGAAAAACAGTGGTGATCGTTGATCTAACAAGGGGAGAACTGGGAACCCGGGGTAATGCAGAAACCCGGATGATCGAATCTGCCAATGCTGCAGAGATATTGAATGTTTCTGCCCGTGAAAACCTGAGTATGGCTGACGGATTTTTTCAGCATGATGAGACCAATATCCGTAAACTCATTGTGGCAATCCGAAAATACCAGCCATCAATCATTTTGTGCAATGCACCTGATGACAGGCATCCGGATCATGGTAGGAGTGCAAAATTAGTATCGGATGCGGCATTCCTTTCGGGATTGATCAAGATAAAGACCGATGCCAATGGAAAGCATCAGGATCCCTGGCGCCCGTCTTATGTGTTTCATTATATCCAGGATCGGTTTATACAACCTTCCTTTGTGATTGATATTTCGGAACATATAGAACAGAAGATGGCATCAGTTATGTGCTATGGCACCCAGTTTTTTAACCCAGACCTGGATGCACCTCAAACATATATCTCTTCCCCTCAATTCCTTGAATCGATCAGAGCAAGGGCTATGATGATGGGTAAAAGGATAGGGGTACAATATGCGGAAGGGTTTATTTCAGAAAAACTGCTGGGACTATCTTCTTTCGATGCCATCATTAAGAATGTGACCTGATAAACTGATTATAAAAACACCAACCCTGCTGAGAAAAAACATATCAGCAGGGTTTGTGCTTTAAAGACGTATATGTTGAGTAAACGATTGTTGATTTAAACAGCAGCCTGGTGCTGTATAATAAACAGAATGAGGTCGTCCTGTTGGATCCCGGCCCTATTGCAGGCATCCTGAATATCTTCCCTGGATACATTGGCAGCAAAGGATTTCTCTTTCAGGCGTTTTTTTACACCCTTCAGTTCCATTCCTGCATATCCTTCGGGGCGCATGAGCGAATAAGCATGGATCAGTCCGGATAATTCATCAAACGCATAGAGCATTTGATCCATACGGGTCTCTGGTTCCACACCAAAATGAATGGGGCCATGTGAAGCGATGGCATGCAATACTTCCGGATCAACTTTTCTGTTTTCCAGTTCTTCAATGATCTTTTTACAGTGCAGGTCGGGCCACTGATCCCAGTCTGCATCATGTAGCAAACCCGCCATTTCCCATTTCCATTGGGTGACTTCATCAGCACCCTCTTTTTCTGCTGCCCAGCTTTTCATCAAATGAGCCACCTGTTTCATGTGCTGTTGTAATTTGGGATTTAATACCCATTGATAGAATAGCGTTTCAGCCGCTTCTCTGGAGAGAAGGTTACCGGTATTAGAAGGGTCTCCGAATGAATTTCTGCCGAGTAGGAGTGACATATTTTTTTAACCAAAGATAACTTAGTCTGAAAATCAAACCATTTTTTTGTCTGTTTTGAATCAAGTTGACGTACTTTTATTGATACCCTTGAAAGATTGCATAAAAAATAATTGTATGATTGCTGTTCAGACTGTGATTACAGGACTTGGAAGTTATATTCCGGAAGAGAAAATTGCCAACTCGGATTTTGGGTCACAGGTTTTCTATGGAGAAGACCATAAGAAGATGGAACTACCTTCTTCCATCATTGCTGATAAATTTAAACAGATCACCGGTATTGAAGAAAGAAGGTATGCGCCCCGGGAAATGAATACATCGGACCTGGCAGTGATTGCATCTCAAAGAGCCATTGCAGAATCAGGAATTGATCCCGAAACACTTGACCAGATCATTTTTGCGCACAACTTTGGAAATGTATTAGACAAGACAATACAAACGGATGCCATGCCATCATTGGCATCCCGGGTAAAGCGGGCATTGGGTATCAAAAATCCAGCTTGTATCGCTTATGATATTCTTTTTGGCTGTCCCGGATGGTTACAGGGATTGATACAGGCGGATAGTTTTATCAAATCGGGATTAGCCAGAAAATGTCTGGTGATCGGTGCCGAAACTTTATCCAGGGTTATTGACCAGTACGACAGGGATAGTATGATCTTTTCTGATGGGGCAGGTGCCTGTATCGTGGAAGCAAAAGAAGGCACTGAAAGCGGGGTATTATCCTCAGCTGTGTTATCGCATTGTGGTGATGAAGTGGATTACCTGTATATGGGTAAGTCTTTCCTGCCTGATGCCGATCCATCAGTGAGGTATATCAAGATGAAAGGCAGAAAAGTATATGAATATGCCATCCGCCATGTTCCGGCTGCCATGAAGGATTGTCTTGACAAGGCCGGTGTTGATATCAATAGTTTAAAGAAGGTGTTTTTGCATCAAGCCAATGAAAAAATGGATGAAGGGATCATAAAGAAAATGTACCAGTTATATGGGATAGCAAACCCACCTGAACATATTATGCCCATGAGTATCCATAAACTGGGCAACAGCTCCGTTGCAACGATCCCAACATTAATGGATCTGGTATTGAAAGGCCAGATCGAACCACACAGTATTGAAGCAGGTGACATCATTCTTTTTGCATCTGTAGGAGCAGGAATGAACATCAATGCAGTTTGTTATCGGGTTTAAAAGATTTTTTTGAAAAAATGTGTTTTTTTTTGATTTATTTAAATAAAATCTATATTTTACTGCTTCATCAATTATCATGGTATGTCCTCCACTTTGATAAATGATATCTCTGTAACTGATATTGTGTATGATTATATGTTTGTTGAAGTAATAAATCCTGCATTACATCAAAAGACATTGCAATATGCGATAACACAAAAAGGGAATCATAACTGTATTCGAAAAGGCAATTTCAAAGGTCAGGTTGTTCAATTAAGACTGACTCATATTCCCGACGGGATTTATGAATTTTCCATACAGAATGAAATTGGTGAACAGATCATCTTTCCTTTCGAAAAAAAATCTGAAAACTATGATCAGTATCTCATGAAAAGATAATAGACGATCAGTTTTTCAGCCTTTGTTATCATTCATGCTTATCTTTCTCTTTTCATCTATTCTTTACTTATGAGATATTGTAAAGTGATCCTATTATTGGTCATCCTTACAGCATTCAGCTGTACCCGAACCCCTTTCAATAGTACCAACAGGTCGTACCAAAAAATGACTAAAAACTATGCACAGGTATTGAGGCTGCTCCCTGTAACTGATACCACTGATTCTATCAAGCTACCCCCATATTTTGTGGGCACCATTAATTTTAATTTGCGAAAGCCAGATCTGGTCATCATCCATCATACCGCCCAAAACAGCTGCGACCAAACGCTTAAAACCTTTACCAGGTCTAATTCGCAGGTTAGTGCTCATTATGTCATTTGCAAGGACGGAACAGTCCATCATATGCTCAATGATTACCTTCGAGCCTGGCATGCAGGTTACAGTAAATGGGGTAATTTGAATGATGTCAATTCGGCCAGTATAGGAATTGAGATTGATAACAATGGTTTTGAGGCTTTTACTGATGAACAGATCACTGCTTTACTGGCACTGCTCAGCAGACTCAAAAAGAACTATCATATCGCAACTGCGAATTTTATTGGGCATGCTGATATTGCACCAGACCGTAAAGTAGATCCAAATGTAACTTTTCCCTGGAAAAAATTGTCGGAGCAAGGATTCGGCTTATGGTATGATGAGATCCGTGAACCGGTACCCACTGGTTTTAATAAGTTTCAGGCCCTTAGGATCATCGGGTATAATGTGAAAGATTCTGTTGCTGCTTTACAGGCATTTAAAAGACATTTTCTTCAGGATACCACGAAGGGGGGATTACTGGATGAGAATGGACTGGGTATTCTTTATAACCTGAGTAAAAAATATATGTGATCAGGAATCTTTTTAGCTTTTGTGTTATTCCTTTTTTGCTGATACAGACTGTTAGCGGGCAGGATACTGTTTCTTTAAAAGAACCATATATACTTGTGCTGGGTACGGCACAGGATGCAGGATATCCGCAGGCGGGCTGTGAAAAGGAATGCTGTGCCCGGGTGATCAACAACCCTACCCTGAAAAGGAATGTGGTCTCTCTGGCCCTCGTTGATCCGTCATCAAATAAATGGTGGTTGTTTGAAGCTACTCCCGATATCACCCTGCAGTTACAGTTATTTCGACAACTGACACATCAGCAATACGCTTTTTTGCCGGCTGCAGTTTTTGTAACGCATGGTCATATTGGGCATTATACCGGTCTGATGTATTTTGGCAGGGAAGCCATGAATACTTCTGGACTTCCTGTTTATACGATGCCGCGTATGCGGCAGTTCCTACAAAACAATGGACCATGGAGTCAGTTATGCAGTCTGCATAATATTGAGTTGCGGGAACTGACTGCGGATACGGTGATCAGCTTATCCGGCGGACTAACAGTTGCACCTTTCCTGGTGCCACACCGGGATGAATTTACCGAAACCGTTGGTTTTAAGATAAGCGATCGGCAAAATCAGGTTCTTTTCATCCCCGATATAGATAAATGGGGTCGTTTTAATAGGGATATACTTACCATGATCCGTTCATGCAGGGTGGCATTACTGGATGGCACTTTTTACCGGGATGGGGAAGTAGGAGGAAGGGCCATGAGTCTGATTCCGCATCCATTAGTATCAGAAACAATGGAATTAGCCCAATTGCTTTCAGCAACAGATAAACGCAAGATAGTCTTCATTCATTTCAATCATACGAACCCTTTGCTGGATACAGCTTCAGCTGCATATAAGCAGGTACTGGAAAATGGATTTTCGGTTGCTGAACAGGCAATGTATATTGGATTCAGGTAGTTTCAGTATGATACGGTCCAATAATTATATACAGTTTTTTACGCTGTACCAGTTGTATTTCTAATTTCATTAGGAGAAACTTCAGCACCTGTTTGATAAACGATCAGCTGTAACGCTTGTACTATTTTTTTAAATAATTACTCAAAAAAACATCTTTTCCACAATTGCGTTTTTAAATTTTTCTTTTTATGCCGAGCGTCTATATTCGCTCCCCTTAAATCAAGCAGTATGTCCATTTTCGCGGCCCCAATAGCCAGCACCCTAAATATCAGAATATCCCAGGTTGAAGCCGTTCTGAACTTATTTGACGAAGCCGCCACTATTCCCTTTATTGCCCGTTACCGGAAAGATAAGACAGGCGGACTGGATGAGGTTCAAATCCAGCAGATTCAGGATCTGTCCAAACAACTGAAGGAATTTACAGAACGTAAGACCTTTATTGAAAAGACCATAACCGAACAGGGTAAGATGACTGAACAGTTGCAAGGAAAGATCGATGCAGCTACAACAATTGCAGAACTGGAAGATATATACCTGCCTTATAAGCCCAAACGCAAGACCAAGGCCCAAACAGCCAGGGAAAACGGACTGGAACCATTATCTCTATTATTACTCGAACAAAAGGATATCGATATCCAGACAGAAGCTGGCAATTACCTTAATGAAAAAGTAACCACTATTGAAGAGGCATTACAAGGTGCCAGGGATATCATTTCTGAACAGGTGAATGAGGATGCCAATGTGCGTGCTAAGATGCGTAAACTCTTTGAGGATACAGCTGTACTACAATGTAAAGTGTCCCCCGACAAAGAAACTGAAGCTATCAAATACAAGGATTATTTCGATTTCAGTGAACCTATTCATAAGATTCCATCTCACCGGATACTGGCAGTTTTACGTGGATTTCTGGAAGGATTTCTGCGTATGGGCATTGCACCCGTAGAAGAAGAGGCACTGGAACTGATTGAACAACAATATATAAAGGGTAGTCTGAACAGCTCTGTAGAACAAGTTAAAAAAGCACTGAAAGATGCTTACCGCAGACTATTGCAACCCAGTCTGGAAACAGAATTCAGGACTGCATTAAAGACCAGGGCCGATGAAGAAGCCATCCATGTATTTGCAGAAAACCTGAAACAGTTATTATTGAGTTCTCCATTGGGAAGTAAGCGTATTCTGGCAATTGATCCAGGTTACCGTACCGGTTGTAAAGTAGTTGCTCTGGATGAAAAGGGTGAGTTGCAGATCAATGATGTGATCTATATCCATGAAGCCAACAAGAAATATGATGCCGAATATAAGGTGAAAGAACTGGTGGCCAGGTATAATATAGATGTATTTGCCATTGGAGATGGAACTGCCGGCAGGGAAACGGAACAATTTATCAAAGGATTGAATTTGGGCAAACCGATCTTCCTTGTAAATGAAGATGGAGCATCTGTATATTCAGCTTCGGAAACAGCCAGGGAAGAATTCCCCGAATATGATGTAACAGTCAGGGGTTCTGTAAGCATTGGCCGCAGGTTGATGGACCCATTGGCAGAACTTGTGAAGATAGACCCTAAAAGTATTGGAGTGGGCCAATACCAGCATGATGTCAATCAGTTCAGGTTAAAGGAAAGACTGGATCAGACTGTAGTAAGCTGTGTGAATCAGGTAGGTGTAAATGTGAATACAGCCTCCAAACACTTGCTGAGCTATGTGAGTGGTATTGGTGCATCTCTGGCAGATAATATCATCAAATACCGTAATGAGATCGGCAGATTTACAGACCGTAAACAGCTGTTGAATGTACC
>Ga0364867_10313_pt1 | contig 29944 bp, 34 predicted proteins | sample ExccelAu500001D4_3_FD_206915 | JGI IMG/M metagenome (GOLD analysis project Ga0364867, IMG submission 206915) | Enriched cells from Trout Bog Lake Hypolimnion, Wisconsin, USA - BchlTB.Aug13.5000.01.D4 | ecosystem: Environmental > Aquatic > Freshwater > Lake > Hypolimnion/Profundal zone | place... | reverse complement strand
TTTCATACCTGCTTAAGGAAGGCTTTATCCATTCAAGTCTTCATATTACCGTTCGTACAGTTAAAACCGATTTTCTCTGCTATCTGAAAAGAAATTTGCAAACGTATTAATTAATAAGTATTACATGAAACATCTTTTATTTTTAAGTTTTTTAATTAGTTTAGGTTCATTTACGATAGCTCAGTTTCCTGCAGGAATGGGAGGAAGCAGGCCTGGTGGTGCTGCTGGTAAGCAAAATATGAATGTCGGACATTTTTATGGTAAAATAGTTGACTCAAAAACAAATAAAGGAATTCCGGGAGTAACTGTAATCTTAACCGGAAATAAATTTGATACTGTAACTAAAAAATTAAAAGAAGTATCCCTAAGAACTATTATCAGTTCGAATCATGGTGATTTCAGCCTGGAAAATTTACCAATTTTCGGAAATTTTAAACTTAAAATATCCTCTGTAGGTTATAAGAGTATCGAAAAACTACTAAGTTTTGGCATTAAATTTCCCCAGGGAGGCCCAAGTGGGGGAATGAGTGGAAGTGCCGCACAGGGAGATGCCGGAACTGGAATGAGTGCAAATTTTCAACAATTATTGGGGCAGGTTGATAAAGATTTAGGAAATATTAAACTGGAAAGTGACCCGTCTGATCTTGGCAATGTTACTGTAACTGCCTCCGCCAAACAACAGCTGGAACTGGGAATTGACCGTAAGATTTTTAATGTGGATAAAAACCTTACCAGCAGTGGGCAAACAGCCACTGAAATTATGAAAAGTATCCCTACTCTTAATGTGGATATAGATGGAAATGTAACTTTAAGAAATGCTACTCCTACCATTTTTGTTGATGGAAGGCCTACTACTATGACATTGGACCAGATACCAGCTGATATCATTGATAAAATTGAAATAATTACCAACCCCTCTGCAAAATACGATGCTTCGGGTGGCAGTGCAGGTATCCTTAATATTGTATTAAAGAAAAATAAAAAGAATGGATACAATGGTGGTATTCGTACAGGAATTGATTCAAGGGCCAGATTAAATACGGGAGGTGATATTAATTACCGCCAGAACAAAGTGAATTTTTTTGCAAGTGGTATGTTTATGCAAAGAAAATCAATTTATACATCCATAACTGACCAAAACTTAATAGGAGCCGTTAATGATACCAGTTCCCATACAGTGGATAATGGAAATAATGATGGGCATTTTGGATTTGGAAGAATCGGTATGGATTATTTTATAGATAATAGAAATACTATTTCCTTTACTGGTAATTACAATAAAGGTCATTTTTTTAATCCTGATGCTCAAACAATAGACTCACTGGTGAATGATATACCTTATACATTTACTAACAGAAATACTAACACGCAAGCCAATTTTGAGAACTTTGGAGGACAGCTGAGCTTTAAACATAATTTCACACAAAATAATCATGATATTACAGCTGATTTCAATTACAATTCCAGTACAACCAGCAGCCTGAGCAATATTAATTCTCAAACTTATTTTCCAAATGGTGCTGCTAAATACCCCTTATACCAGCAAATGGCAGACGGATCTGGGTATAACCACTATTTTACAGGGCAAACTGATTATGAAAACCAGATTAATGACAATTCTAAAATTGAAGCTGGTGCAAGAGCTGCAATCCGTGAATTCCGGACTGATAACTTACAGTACCTGAATGACAATGTTACCAGCCACCAGTTTTACCTTAATCCTTATAGCAGCAGCAGGTACAAATACACGGATGAAGTTTTTGCAGCTTACACCAGTTATAGCCTGAAAGTGAAAAAGTGGAGTTATCTGCTCGGTTTAAGGGTAGAAAGCTCTAATTATAGAGGGCAGATGTTTAAACTGGATGGAGAAGATTCCACAAAATTATCTCCAATTAAATACCCTGTTAGTTTATTTCCAAGTGCCTTTATCACTTATAAAATTGATGATAAACAGGATTTCCAGCTTAATTATTCCAGAAGAATCAACCGGCCTAACTTTTTCCAGTTAATCCCTTCTTATAATTTCACCAATCCGCAAAGCCCATCAGTTGGTAATCCCAACCTGAGGCCGGAGTTTACCAATTCTTTTGAAATGTCTTATAATAATGCATATAAAAGGAATGCTAATTTTCTGGCCACTGTATATATTAAGTATACTACTGACCTGATTACCAGCTATATTTATAAAGATATTAACCGGAATACTTCGAGTGCGGCTGCAGGGGACAGCTTATATTATACCAGCTATATCAATGCTGACAATAGTTATTCATATGGTTTGGAATTAACTAATAAAATGAATATTGTAAGGTGGTGGGAATTAACTTTAAATGTAAATCTGTATAATTCTGTACTGAATGCAACCATTCCAAACCAAACCATCAGTAATTCACTCATAAGTGGATTTGCTAAAATGAACAATAATTTTAAAGTAGCAAAAGGATGGTCGGTACAGTTTAGTGGTGATGCTCAGGCAAAAAGCCTGATTCCCCAAAACTCAGGAGGCGGTGGTGGAGGTGGCCGTGGTGGTAGCATGGGAATGGGCGGCCCGGTTACTTTAGCACAGGGTTATATCCTGCCACGTTATGGATTTGATTTAGCCATCCGCAAAGAATGGACATGGAAAAAAGGACAAACAGGTTCTCTTACCCTGAGTATGAACGACATTTTCAGGACCCAGGTCTATAAAACAACTGCCTCTACAGTATTTGGGGCAGAAACTTTAACCCAGGATGTTCAGAGAAGAAGGGACCCTCAGGTATTGAGATTGAATTTCTCATACAGATTTGGAAAATTTGATGTAAATTTATTGAAACGGAAAAATACCAAAGCAGACCAATCCGGTGGAATGGATGCTATACAATAAAAATATTAGTAGTTAGTGTTAGTGAATGTAAGGGCCGCTATTCTTAGCCGCCCTTTTTTTATTGTAACTGACATAATAATTATTGATATGAAAACTGCCCCTGAATACTTAACTTCGTAAAGACTTACGATCATGAAACAAATTATTTTATTATTTTTTATATTCATTGTTTCCTGCAATCATGCAGATTACCCCAAAGCAGAAAATGACCTCGATGCAGGCAGGGAATTTATTGATGCCGTATTGAAAGGTGATTTCAGTAAAGCAGGTTTTTATGCGCTGAATGAAGAAACAGATAATCGTTTAATGCAACAACTCAAAACTGATTACCAGGAAAAAAGAAATGAAGAAAAACAACAGCTACATGACGCAGTAATCACGATACTTAAAATTGAAAACATCAGTAAAGCTGAAACCATCCTTCATTATAAAAATTCATTTTACAATAAAGAACACCAACTGAAAATAATTCTGAAAAATGGCAACTGGCTGGCTGATGTCAAATTTGCATTTAATGGTAGTCTATGATACTGAGAAATGTGATATTGGTGGCTATTGGAGGAGGTATCGGATCTGTAATGAGATATTTATTTTCCATTTTCATAAAGCCATGGTATTTCCCTTTTGCTACATTTACAGTAAACATACTGGGATGTTTTGCAATAGGGCTGATTATGGGCTGGATCATTAAAAATCATTATCCGGGTGAATGGAGGCTGTTTTTAGTAACTGGAATTTGCGGAGGATTTACTACCTTTTCATCGTTTTCTTGGGAAAGTCTCAGTTTACTGGAAAATGAACGGTATGGAGCATTAGGTTTATACCTTTCCGGTAGTATAATATTGGGCTTTGCTGCAACATTTTTTGGATATTGGCTTATAAAACAAATCTGATATATTTATGATGACAGTATTACATCCATGGCATGGTGTTTCTTATGGAGAAAATGCGCCTAGAACAGTAAATGCAATCATTGAAATTCCACAGGGAAGCCGCTGCAAGTATGAAATTGATAAACCAACTGGCTTACTGAGGATGGATCGTGTAATTTACTCTTCTTTCTATTATCCTGTTAATTACGGTTTTATTCCCCGTACTTATGGTGATGATAAGGATCCGCTCGATATCCTTGTATTAACCTCACTACCAGTAGTTCCGCTTACCCTCATGGAAGCAAAAGTAATTGGGGTAATGCAGATGATAGATGGCGGAGATGCAGATGATAAAATTATTTCTGTGGCAGCTACTGACCCCAGTGTAAGGCATTACAACAATATTGAAGAACTGCCCCCTCATTTTTTAAATGAACTGCGCCATTTCTTTGAAGAATACAAAACGCTTGAAAACAAGTCCGTTTCGGTGGAGGAATTCGGCGATAAGGTAACCGCACTCAATATTATTCAGAATTCTATTGATGCATATAAAGCTAAGTTTTCAAAATAAATACTTTGAAAAAAATGTCTTTTACATTTACCATTATCCTGATCCTGATCCTGATCGGATTATTATCAGGTGCACTGAGTGGATTGGTAGGTGTTGGCGGTGGAATTGTTATTGTGCCAGCCCTGATTTATTTTCTGGCTTTTTCTCAAAAACAAGCACAGGGCACCTCTTTAGGAATCATGCTATTACCTGTGGGTATATTGGGGGTAATGCAGTATTACAAGGAAGGGCAGGTTGACTGGAGGGTGGTTTTAATTGTTTCACTGGCTTTTTTGGTTGGAGCTTTTTTGGGTAGCAAACTATCATTAACCCTACCGGATAAGATCCTGAAAAGGATTTTTGGCATTCTTTTATTGATTGTTGCCCTTAAAATGTTACTGATTGACAATTACAAAAAAGACATACCTGCTATTAAGACATCAGGAAATGTGGAAAAATTGAAAACTTAATTCTTGGAAAAATAATTGCCAAACCTATATTTGTAAAAATAATGACAGCAATGGAAGCACAACAATCAACAAAAAAATATTGGATTTACTTCTTTATCTGGTTTGCTATTTTAGTATTCATGCTATATATGCCACAGTTCAGGCAATTTTTCTGGCTGGCTTTACCCGGTACAGCTACTCATTTTGCCAAAGCAATGGATATAATGTAAAACATTAATAATTCGTTCAGATATTAAAAAAGTCCGGCTAAATTGCTGGACTTTTTTAATATCTGTATAAATTATTAAGGAATTAATCTCTTAATTATTCTTAAATGATGTGTTCTTTCACCAGTGTCGGAACTCATGATTCCTGCTGTATCTATTTTATCAATCCTAACCCTGCCTGATGCATGTATAATGGTTTCTGCATCCATTAAAATACCCACATGTGTAATACGCCCTTCATCATTATCAAAAAATGCAAGGTCACCACATTTACCTTCCTGCAAAAAACCGACTATAATACCTTGTTCAGCCTGTTCGCTGGCATCACGCATTAGTTTTATACCCAATAATTTATACACCTGTTGGGTAAACCCACTGCAATCAATTCCAAATGTTGATTTCCCTCCCCACAAATAAGGTGTATTGAGATACTGAAGGCAGAAATGTTCAATATTTGTTACATTTATTTCTACCTGCAGGGAATCAAGAACATATTTAGAAGGATACTGAATATGATAATTGCCTAAAACTACCAGCTCTGAACTGGAATAGACCGGAGTGCCGCAGCTTATCCTGCAATCCCTTCCATTGATTTTAGCAGTACTGATTCCTTTTACAAGGTATTGACTGGTTTCTATGGGTTTTTCTGTTTCTATTAACTGTACCCGCTGGCACCACCCTTCATACCCATCTGTTAAGCACTTAATCTTGTAAAAATCTTTTGAAACTTCCAGAATACTGGCAAATTCACCCAATAACAATTCACTCACCAACTCCGACCTGTGAGAAGCCTCTTTTCGCAAGGGAGCTACCGCTACAATACAAGCAACAAACTGCATAACAGAATTTTACAGTAATTTAAATCATTATCCATTTGCAATAATTGAAAAATAGTGCTCAGCGTATATTTAAACTGAAATAAAATTGTTATCAATCAAAAATCAGAGAATTCATTTAATGCTCAAAATAATTTTAAGCTTGCTGTAAAACAGCAATATCAAATTTTTTCATTTGCATAAATGCTTTCAATACACGAGGCGCTTTCAGGGGGTCGGACATCAGTTTTCCTAAAATAGCTGGTACAATTTGCCAGGAAATACCATATTTATCCTTTAACCATCCACAGGCATTTTCCTTACCACCCTGTGTAAGATTATTCCAATAATGATCAATCTCCTCCTGATTTTCACATTCAACAACAAAAGATACTGCTTCATTAAAAACAAAGTTGGGTCCTCCGTTTAAACCCATAAATCGTCTTCCATCCAGTTCAAATTGTACCACCATTCCTGTATCAGCAATGATGCTGCTATTTTTAAAAATAGTACAATAAAATTCGGCAGCTTCTTTTGCTTTACCATCAAACCACAAACAGGGATAAATTGGATTGGCCATTGTTTTTTTTGTGAAAATACAAATGTCTTACCCATTATTCCTAAAGTAATCTTAAAAATGAAATATCGTTTAATAATTTTTATAAATTATTTATATTTACCGGGTGAAACACCTGTTGAAGCATATCGGATTTATGCAATTATTGATGCTGTATTGCCTGATTACAGGTTTTTACAGTACCATTATATTTAATACTGCTTTTGAACAAATAAATAGTTCAGGCACTCAAAAAAAAGGGTATCATCATGCGATTGCCTCTACTCTTTTTTTCCATACAAATTCTTTAGGGAGTAAATTAATAAATCAAAGGGAAGAAATACCCTTTCCGGGAAATTTAACTTTCAAAGATTTTAATGGTATAATTCAACATTTAGAACAACAATTGTTAAGCAGATTTATCAACTACAGATATTATTCAAACACACTTTTAATCCAGTTAAGGCAACAAGCCCTATTATACCCTTTTCATTGTTTTACCTGATCCTGCATTCATGATAAGTAGGAAGGAAAACATATACCAGCAGCCATTAAATGTCTGACTTGTAATAATTTATTGTCATTTTTCAAAAATAATACATGGATACAGGTACCGCTATAATTGCCGTAATCATCACAATGGTAGGCATTATACCACTCGTGCTGATTGGCAGAAGTAATAAAAAAAGAGAAAAAAAATATTTTCAGATAATAACCAATCTTGCTGAAGAAAACAACTATAGGATTACACAATATAATATCGGGAGTAATTTTGTAATCGGGATTGATAAGAATGCCAATATTCTATTCTTTTGCAGGACAAAAAAAGGAATAGAAACAACCCAAATAGTATCATTGACTAATGTTACAGGAAGCAGGGTAATCAATACAACCCGAATGGAATATTATAATGAAAGCAAGCAAAGTATTACCGATAAGCTTGAATTGGCATTTGACCAGAAAGACAGTAAGAACTCAGTAATTCTGTTTGAATTCTATAATATTTATGATGAGGGCAGTTCCTTAAACGGAGAATTGCAATTAATTGATTACTGGTGCCGGATGATCAATGATAAAATTTATCTGATGAAAAAAGGTATTTAATTTTAATTTTTCAGGCTGCCTTTAAAATGTAAGGCAGCCTTTATTCAATAATTTTCGCCTTCAGGCATATGGATTTTAATCATTTCTGCATCTAAGTATAAATGTTATATTTAAGTTGTGAATACAGATAGGTACAAGCATATCAGTGATAAAGAGTTAATGGACCATTACTATTCCGATGGCAATAATGAATGGATTGGCATTTTATTACAGCGCTATACCCTCTTACTTTTGGGTACCTGCATGAAATACCTTAAAAATGAACAGGATGCAAAAGACAGTGTTCAACAGATTTTTCTGAAAGTAATCACCGAAATTCCAAAATATAGGGTTGAATATTTTAAAAGCTGGCTATATATGGTGGCTCGCAATTATTGTCTGATGCAATTGCGTGATAAAAATATTATCTTACCGGTGGTAGAAGAAAAACACGGTCAGCTAACTGAAGAAACAGATCTGGATGCAATCTTGTCAAAGGAAAAAAGCCTGAATCTGATAGAAGACAGTTTACAGGAATTAAATGAAGATCAGAAAAAATGTGTGGTGCTTTTTTATATTCATAAAAGAACCTATCATGAAATTTCGGATCACACAGGTTTTAGTTTGTTGCAGGTGAAAAGCTATATTCAAAATGGTAAAAGAAACCTGAAATTATTGGTAGAAAGAAAAATGAAAAACACATAATGGCTGAAAATGAAAACATATTGAATAAAGAGGGTGATTTGAATGAAGCCATCCTGTTGAAATACCTGGAAGGGACATTATCCAGAGAAGAAGCTTATGCAGTTGAAAAGCAAATGGCAACTTCAGATTTTGTAAATGATGCAGTGGAGGGTCTGGGTAATTTCAAAAGTAAAAGAAGCATAGCGATTATTGTAGATGAATTAAACAATAACCTGCAACAACAAACCAGTAAGCCCAAGAAAAGAAGAGAAAAAAGAAGACTGAAAGGGTTGGATGGTATTTTGATTTCAGTTATTATTGTTTTAATGCTTTGTATGTTGGGCTATGCAGTTCTGCATGTTTATGATCAGAACAAAACAAAAACTGAAATTAATAGTAAGCCACACACCCCTTAAAAAGAGCAAGTTTAATTAGATTATTAAACAATCCCCTTATTGCCTGCATAATTTCCTGATAATAACTTCCTGATGGGGAAAAGACTGTATCAGTTGTGAAGCGTATGCCAGTTCAAAATCTCTGAAATCGAATCCCGGAACCACAGTACACCCAACAAAACTGAATGATGAACCGTTTGCAGGAGCTGAAGCAAACCAGGTATTGGCAGGTACCACATACTGAAAAACTTCACCTGCTGCGATATTATTACCCAGTTTTATTATTTTCAAATTGCCATCAGGCATAATCATATATACTTTCAATGTCTGTCCCGCATAAAAATGCCAGCATTCATCACTTTTAATCCGGTGGAATGCAGAAAAATTTCCTTTTTCCAGTAAAAAATAAATAGCTGTGGCCATATTCCTGTCTCCTTTAAAACCAGATGGCAATGTATTAACAGGAATCATTTCATCAGACCTGTAAGTTTCTTTGTAGTATCCTCCTTCCGGGTGCGGCTGTAAATCAAAATGTTTTATGAATTGTTGAACAGAATAGTTTTGCATAGTAATCCTTTAAATTTGAAATCAAGTTAGTAAACATGAAAGATAATTTTTCCAAACAATCAAAATTATATGCTGCTTTCCGTCCTCATTATCCTGAAACCTTGTATAATTTTATTTATAGTAAGCTCTCACATTTTAATACCGCTTTGGATGTAGCAACTGGAAACGGGCAAATAGCATCTGTACTTTCCGGTAAATTTGAAAAAGTATATGCAACGGATATCAGTGAAAAACAACTGGATATGGCCATCCCAAAAGAAAATATAAAGTATCTAAAAGAAGCTGCTGAAAAATTTTCTTTTGCTGATGAAAGCTTTGACCTGATTACGGTTGCACAGGCAATCCATTGGTTTAATTTTGATCTTTTTTTTGCAGAAGTGCAACGTACTTTAAAACCTGGTGGAATCATTTGTGTAATTGGCTATGGCCTGCTCAGAGCCGATGAATCTACCAATGAAATTATTGATCATTTTTATAAAACTGTGATTGGGCCATACTGGGATAAAGAACGCAAACATATTGATGAAGCTTACCGGAATATCCCCTTCCCTTTCGAAACTATTGAAAGCCCTTCATTATACATGGAATACGAGTGGCCATTAGACCATTTTGTAAAATACCTGGAAACCTGGAGTGCCGTGCAACATTATATACAGGAACAGGGAAGTAACCCAATTGGTTGCGATATGACACAACGGTTACAGGAGAACTGGGCTGTAAATGAAACTAAGAAAATACGTTTTCCCTTATTTATTAAAACAGGGAGGAAAGTACAAAAAAGGGAGATTATTGTGTAATAATCTCCCTTTAAATAGTGGACCTGAGGAGAGTCGAACTCCTGTCCAAACATATTTGCCATAAGTTTTCTACATGCTTATTTCATTATTATTTGTCGGCACTCAGCAGGAAATGAACAAACCAATTGAATGCTTAGCTGGATGGTCTTAAGTTGTTAGCACAGCCTTTAACAACAGCAACCTGTTTTGTTTTGAGTCGGCGGCGGAACGTGGTAACAGATCAACCTGCTCTGCGGCCCTAATGACTATCTAATCACTGATTAGGCAGCCATGGCATACTGTGTATTGCCATTTGAGATTTGAATATTCAGATTTAAGTGCTAATTATCCAACGCACTGCATGCTTACGCCTACCGCAACTTACGCTGTCAAAACCAATACAGGCCCATAAAATATAAGTTGAAAATAAGGTAAAATCAAAGAGCTTCCGGTACTTAGGCAATACCCAAAATTTTACTGAACAGCAAATTTACAATTTTATTTTGACCTGATAGGGCTAAACTTTATACTTTCATCCTACTTTATGAATAACAACATCCCTAATTCGGCATTAGCATATTACAGTAACGAAACCGCATCGCATCATCAGGTATTAAACAAATGGATTTCAAAGGGCAGGAAGATTGGCTGGGCCCGGTTTCTGATTGTTTTATTTACTGCACTTGCCCTGTATAGCGTTTGGGGAAGTGGCTGGGTCATAGAAGCTGCTATTCCATTTGCAGGGATTACCCTGTTTTTAAAAGCTGTATCCATGGATATTGAAAACAGGCAAAAAATTGAAAATGAAAGCAGGTTATTAAAAATTATAACCAATGAAATAGAAGTTCTGAAAGGGAACTTCAGTTCCCTGGAAACAGGAGAATTGTTTGCCCCTCACCAGCATCCTTATGCCGGTGATCTGGACCTGTTTGGCCAGTATTCCTTATACCAGTATATCAACAGATGCCAGTCAGAACAGGGAAAACGATTACTATCCCTGAATTTATCAGAAGCACAGGATAAAGAACGAATTTTGTTACAGCAGGATGCTGTAAAGGAATTAAGCAGGAAAAACAAGTGGAATCACCAGTTTAGTGCCTTTGGCATGTCCGGACAGGTAACTGCTATTTCTGAAAAAAGAATAGCAGACTGGATGATAAAACCCGAGCTCCATTTTACAGAACCCTACTGGCAAATGATCATCTATATTTTTCCTGCCATTACGCTTAGCAGTATTTTATTATACTGCACCGGTGCAATCAGCCTTACCTATTTTAATTTGTCTGTAGTTGTATTTGCGGTGATTGCATTTTCACTCAGTAAAAAAATTCACCCTACCTGGAAATTACTATCCAATATTACCGGTGAAATTGAAACTTTATACCAGCAACTCAACTGGCTGGAACAGGAATCTTTCAGTAGCAGTCATATAAACCAATTGAAAACTTCGCTGTCGTATATTAACACTACCAATGCATCAACTGAAATAATACAACTGAAAAAAATTCTGGACCGCTTTGATGTTCGATTAAATATTTACCTGTTTGTGTTTTTAAACAGTTTTTTATTGTGGGATCTTAGACAGTTCCTGGCTTTACAGAAATGGAAACAAAATAATTCAGGTATTATTTCCCATTGGTTTTCTGTAATTGCAGAAATGGAATTGAGTATCAGCCTTGCCAGACTGGCTTTTAACCAGCCGGATTGGTGCTTTCCTGAAATTAGTGCTACCTATTTTACTTTGGAAGGTAAAAATATTGGCCACCCATTAATAGCATCCGATACCAGGGTTAATAATGATTATGCCATTCAGGGTAATGCCCGGGTAGATTTAATAACCGGATCTAATATGGGGGGCAAAAGTACTTTTTTAAGAAGTATTGGTGTGAATATAGTCCTGGCATTAATGGGTGGGCCCGTATGTGCAAAATCCTTTTCTGTTTATCCTGCAAAACTGATGAGCAGCATGAGAATTGCAGATAACCTGGCAGAAAGTACATCCACTTTTTATGCAGAATTAAAAAAATTGCAATTGATTATTGAAGCGGTAAAAAGAAAAGAAACTGTATTTATTTTACTGGATGAAATTTTAAGGGGAACTAATTCCCTGGATAAACATAAAGGTTCTGAAGCGCTGATCAGGCAACTGATACAGCAAAATACAGTTGCTATTCTGGCAACTCATGATATAGAACTTACCCAATTACAGGAACAATATCCGGATTCTATCTCCAACTATCATTTTGATGTACAGGTTGCAAACGAAGAATTGTATTTCGATTATAAGTTAAAAACAGGTGTTTGTAAAAGTTTAAATGCAACCCTTTTAATGAAAAAAATAGGGATAAATATTTAAAATAAAAAGGGCTAAGAAGCAGTGGATGTGCTTTTGCTTCTTAACCCCCTTCAAAAAAGTTAAACTTAATTATTTAAACAATCTGAGAAAATCAAGTCCAAGTGCATAAGCCATTAATCCCAATAATAAAACCATACCCACCATCTGCGCATACTCCATAAATTTATCGCTTGGTTTACGGCCTGTAATCATTTCAACAAGTGTAAATAATGCATGGCCACCATCCAGTGCAGGAATTGGCAAAATATTCATAAAAGCAAGAATAATGGAGAAAATTGCAGTTAAACTCCAGAAACTTCTCCAGTCCCATTCTCCCGGAAATAAACCACCGATACTGATAACACTACCCAGAGATTCACTGGCTTTTGCTTTACCTGTAAAGAGTTGTTTAATTCCCGTAATATAGTTTGACAATGTGGTCCAGCATTTATTATAACCAGCTGGAATTGCTTCCAGAAAAGTGTACTTTTTGGTTTCCACTACAAAACCAAGTTTGGCCAGTTCATATACATTTCCAACACCCATTCTGCCTTCTGCATTCAGGTTTACAGGAAATACAAGTGTATCTTTATTATTACGGATTACTTTCAGTTGAACAGATTTATTTCCCTTTTCACTTTTGATTGCTTTAACAAATTCATGTGCATAGGCGGTAGATAGGGTATCCACAGCAATAATCCTGTCTCCAGTTTTAACACCCGCTTTTTCTGCATTGGAAGATTTATCAAACATACCAATAATATAAGGCATCCTGATTTCTACAAAATTATCCCCTTTGCTCTTATTCAGGCTCCTTATAAAATCATCTGGTATAGCTATTTGAAACTGTGTGGAATCCCGTTGAACAGTAAGTGTTTTAGCTTCAGAAGTAATAATTTCACCTGCAATTTTCAGTTCATTCCTTACCTCTTTATCGCCTACTTTTAAAATGATGTCTCCGTCCTTTAAACCAATTTGTTTACCCAGGCTATCCGCCACAATACCGTATTTCAGGCTTTTTGCAGGCAGAAACTCCTCACCCCAGAACCACATAATACCAATAAAAATAACAATGGCTAATATAATATTTACTACAACACCACCTACCATAATAATTAAACGCTGCCAGGGTTTCTTTGCTCTGAATTCATAATCCTGAGGGGGTAATTTCATCTGCTCTTTATCCATACTTTCATCAATCATCCCTGATATTTTTACATACCCACCAAAAGGAACCCAACCAATCCCATATTCAGTTTCCCCTTTTTGCTTTTTCCAAAGGCTAAACCAGGGATTAAAGAAAAGATAGAATTTTTCAACCCTGCATTTAAACAACTTGGCTGGGATAAAATGCCCCAGTTCATGTAAAACCACTAATATGGAAAAAGATAAAATAAACTGTGCTGTTTTTATTCCAGCTACACCCCAATCAATTGCTAATAACATTTAGATTTTTTTTGTGTGATCAACTTTGTATTTATGATAATATTAAGAATCCGGCTTATATCATTCAAATATTCCGGCAATATAGGCATTCTTACATTTCAATTAAGGTTGCTGCAAAATTACGGGCCTCCCCATCACTTTCAAATAATTCTTCCAGTGTGGGTTTTTCAATGAATTTAATTTTATTCATAGTACGTTCCACCATTTCAGTAATATCCAGAAACCCAATCCTGTTTCTTAAAAAGGCAAATACGGCAATTTCATTGGCAGCATTTAGTATACAGGGCAGGTTTCCTCCTTTATTTAAAGCTTCCATGGCTAGAGAAAGGTTCCTGAATGTCCGCAGGTCAGGCTCTTCAAAACTTAAAGTTCCTGGCTTTTTAAAATCATACCTGGGTAAATCATTGGCTATCCTTTGAGGAAAACCTAAAGCATATTGAATAGGAAGCTTCATATCAGGCAATCCCATTTGAGCCTTAATGCTTCCATCAGCAAACTGAACCATGCTATGGATAATACTCTGCGGATGAATCACTACCTGAATCTGATCAGGTGTAAGGTTAAACAGCCATTTGGCTTCAATCATTTCCAATCCTTTATTCATCAACGTGGCAGAATCAATCGAAATTTTTGCACCCATACTCCAGTTGGGATGTTGTAAGGCATGGTCACGCTTTACATTTACCAGGAAATTAGGCTTCTTACCAAGAAATGGACCGCCACTGGCAGTAAGTATTATCTTGTCAATTTTATTCCTGCCTTCACCTACCAGACATTGAAAAATGGCAGAATGTTCACTGTCTACCGGAATCACCGGAATCTTTTTCTCATAAGCCTTTCGCATCACAATCTCACCGGCAACAACCAGTGTTTCTTTATTGGCCAGCGCAATCGGCTTATTGTTTTCCAATGCTCTGAGTGTTGGTTTAAGGCCCGCATAGCCCACAATGGAGGCCAGCATCATATCGTAATCATCTGAAGCAGCAGCTTCTTCCAGCGCCTGCTCTCCTGTCAATACTTTAATCTTTGTATTTGACAAAGCACTTTTCACGGTTTTGTATTTCTTCTCATCTCCTATTACCACACATACAGGCAGATATTGTAATGCCTGTTTTACCAGTAATTCGTTGTTTGATTGTGCGGTAAGTATACTGGCTGAAAAGAGATCAGGATGAGCTGCAATAACCTCTAAAGCCTGTGTTCCGATTGAACCTGTGGAACCAAATATTGCGATTCTTTTTTGTGCCATGATTTGCAAGATATGAAAGTCTTTCAGGACTATACGGTAAATTGAGTCAGTAAATCGGCTATTTGCCGGTCGTTACTTAATCTGGGCACCTTATTCTGCCCACCCAGCTTTCCAATTGAGCGCATATAATCTATAAAACCATTTTTTTTAATCTTTCTGATCTGAAGCCTTTCTAAAATATTACCAGCAATCAGGTCATCATAATATACATTTTTTTCACGAAGATTATCATCCACTTTGCAAATAAATGCATTCATGTCAGCGGGTTCATTTTCAAATTCAATAAACCATTCGTGAAAACTTTTTCCTGCATTGTTCGAAATATTTGGGGCAACCGTAAATTCAATAATCTTAACATTTTCTTCTTCAGCTGCTTTTAACAGCGCATATTCCACCTCCTCTCCAATAACATGTTCACCAAATGCAGATATAAAATGTTTTATTCTTCCACTCACCACCAACCGGTAGGGGCTGGTACTTATAAATTTAACAGTATCCCCAATATTATAGGCCCATAAACCTGCATTGTTAGAAATAATCAATGCATAATTCTCTCCGGTTTTAACCTCACTAAGTGTAAGCCTGGTAGGCTTCTCATTAAAAATTTCTCCTGCAGGTATAAATTCAAAAAAGATGCCGCTATTGGTATTGAGCAGCAAACCTTCTTTTTTATAATTATCCTGAAATGCAAAAAAACCTTCACTTGCAGGAAACAATTCTATATAATCCAGTTTTTTCCCGATCGTTTCAAATATTTTGGACTTATAGGGTTCAAAATTTACTCCACCCTGCACCATGATACTGAAATTCGGAAAAACCTCAGTAATACTTTTACCTGTTTTTTCTTTTATTCTGTCAAAATACATTTGCATCCAGGGTGGAATGCCACTAATCAAAGTCATATTCTGGTCTATCGTTTCAGCCACTATACTATCCAGTTTGGTTTCCCAGTCTTCTATGCAATTGGTTTCATAAGAAGGCAACTGATTTGCTCTCAGATAATTTGGAATATGATGGTTTACAATACCACTTAAACGGCCGGTAGGAATACCGGCAATTCTTTCCAGTTCGGGTGAGCCACTTAAGAAAATCATTTTCCCATTGGCAAAAGCATAATTTCCAGACTCTACCATATAACATAAAAGTGCATTTCTGGCAGTATTTATATGGTTGGAAATTGATTCTTTTGTAATCGGAATATATTTTATACCGGATGTAGTGCCACTGGTTTTGGCAAAATAAATGGGAATGCCCTTCCAGAGTATATTATGTTTCCCCTCTTTTATTTTTTGAATATAGGGTTTAAATGCTTCATAATCACGAACCGGAACCTGTTGCACATAATCGGCATGAGTAAGAATATTTTTAAATTGATGCTCTTTCCCAAACTGCGTATTTTGAGCTGTTTTTATCAGCTCTTTAAATATATTTGCCTGATCCTCAATGGCTGTAGCCATTTCTTTATGTATCTTCCTGTGAACAAACTGAGCAAATGGCCTGGCCAGTAAGGATTTCAAATTCATGATTAATGAATGGATTATTAGGTGGCAAAAATAGGTGTACCGAGCCATCCCTGAACAAAAACTGAAGTTAATTTCCACATAAAAGAAAAAAAGGGGATAATTTCTTTTATAAAAGATTTCCAAATTCAATATACAAACCCTACCTTTGCCGTCCTAATTTTTGGAAAGTTATGTTAGCAGTAGTAAAAATCGCAGGTCAGCAATTTAAAGTACAAGCAGGAGACAATTTATATGTCCCTCACCTGCCCGGTAAGAACGGTGACAAAGTTGAGTTCAATGAAATTTTACTGGTAGACAATGCCGGAATTATTTCAACTGGTACCGACGTTAAAGCAACCGTTACAGCCGAAATAGTAAAAGATTTGATACAGGGAGATAAAGTGATTGCGTTTAAAATGAAAAGAAGAAAAGGTTTCAGGAAAAAGCATGGTCACAGAACTCATTACACTCAAATCAAAATTGAAAGCATTGCTTAATATTTATATTAGCAATTTAAATTATTAATTTTTAATTTTTTTACCATGGCACACAAAAAAGGTGAAGGAAGCGTAAAGAATGGGCGCGACTCAAACAGTAAACGTTTGGGTGTTAAGATTTTTGGCGGACAGCCTGCAATATCCGGAAATATTATAGTTCGTCAACGTGGAACTGAATATCATCCTGGTAAGAATGTTGGTGTTGGCACTGACTTTACATTGTTTGCATTAGCAGATGGTGTTGTTGAATTTAAGAAAGGAAGAAATGACAGAACTACTATTTCTGTTGTTCCTGTAGAAGCTAACGCATAAAAAAAATTTTGCAGTTAGAAAAATGTTTATAATTTTATGGCATTAACTAACCATTAAATTTTCAAAACATGGCAAAAGCTGCAAAAAAAGCTGCTCCAAAAAAGGCTGTAGTAAAAAAAGCCGCTCCTAAAAAAGCTGCTCCGGTTGCAAAGAAAGCTGCTCCTAAAAAAGCCGCTCCTAAAAAAGCTGCTCCGGTTGCAAAGAAAGCCGCTCCTAAAAAAGCTGCTCCGGTTGCAAAGAAAGCTGCTCCTAAAAAAGCTGCTCCTAAGAAAGTTGCTAAAAAGAAGTAACCTATCCGGATCAAAAATATCCTTAAAGTCCCGAGAATTTCTCGGGACTTTTTTTTATTCTTTATCTTCACATTTCACCTCCCATATTTCAATCATGGATAACTATTCAATTGCAGATAATTTCTCTTTATTGTCTAAACTGATGGACATACACGGCGACAATAGCTTTAAGTCCAAATCCTATGCAGTAGCGGCTTTTAACATAGAAAAGCTTCCGGTTCAGTTATCAGAAATGGAAGCTACAAAAATCAGTGCTATCAGAGGTTTAGGAGATGCCATCGGTAAAAAAGTAATGGAACAACTGGAAACCAATCAGCTCAGTATTTTAAATGAATATATTTTAAAAACACCTCCCGGTATCCTGGAGATGTTACATATCAAAGGCCTTGGCCCTAAAAAAATTGCTACAGTCTGGAAAGAACTGGAAATAGAATCTTTAGGTGAGTTATTGTATGCCTGTAACGAAAACAGGCTTACACTTTATAAAGGCTTTGGAGAAAAATCACAAAAGAATATCAAAGATTCTATTGAATTTTATATGGGTTCATTGGGTAGTTACTTATACCAGCAGATAGAACCTTATGCTGCATTAATGGATGCTGTATTAAAGAAAACTTTTCCGGATGAAAAATTTGCCATTACCGGAAGCTTCAGGAAACAGTCCGAAATCATAGAAAAACTCGAATGGATTGCTACTATTGATTATGAATCGCTGTATTCCTTTTTTACAAGCCAGGAATATGAACCTGTTGAAGAAACAGAATACTATCTGTCCTTTAAAGGAAAAGAAAATATTACCATCGGATTTATATTAACTGATAACAGTAATTTTTATAAAGAATTATTTTTAAGTAGCTGCAGTGATGCATTTGCTGAAACATGGAACCAACAGTTTTCATTCAAAATAAAAAACTATACATCCGAAGAAGCAATCTTTGCTGAGAATAATATTCCGTTTATTCCTGCTTATTTAAGGGAAAAGAAAAACATTATTAGCCTGGCAAAAGAAAATAAACTTCCGGCTACGCTTCAGACTACTGATATCAAAGGCATTATTCATAGCCACAGTAAATGGAGTGATGGCCTGCATAGTATGGAAGAAATGGCAAAAGCTGCACAATCAAAAGGCTTTGAATACCTGGTCATCAGCGACCATAGCAAGTCTGCCTTTTATGCCAACGGTCTGAAAGAAGATAGAATACTGGCACAGCAGGGTGAAATTGAGGAACTGAATCAGCGGCTTTCTCCTTTTAAGATTTTTAAAAGTATTGAAAGTGATATTTTGAATGATGGCAACCTGGATTATCCGACAGAAATCCTTTCTACTTTCGATCTGGTGATCGCTTCCATTCATTCTAATTTGAAAATGACAGAAGAAAAAGCAATGATGCGGCTTCTGAAAGCTATTGAAAACCCTTACACAAGCATTTTAGGCCACATGACGGGCAGATTACTGCTTAGCCGTAATGGTTACCCCGTAAATCATAAACTGGTCATAGAAGCCTGCGCAGCGAATAATGTAGTGATCGAATTAAATGCACATCCCAGAAGACTGGATATTGACTGGCGCTGGATTGATTATGCACTGGAAAAAAATGTGCTGATTTCAATTGACCCGGATGCACATACCATTGACGGTTTTGATGATTGCAGGTTTGGTGTGCTGGTTGCTCAGAAAGCCGGATTAACCAAAGAACACAACCTCAGCAGTTTTGCTTTGCCTGAATTTGAATTCTTTGTTTCCCAACAGCACCAAAAAAGAAAGTAATATTCCAGTATAATATCATTGCCAATTACGCCTATCAAACATCAAGGGGAAATTCTACATAAAATACTGTCCCCTTATCAGTAGTACTGAACCATATATTCCCATTGGCTTTTTCTGCTATGCCCCTGCATATAGCCAGTCCAAGTCCTGTTCCTGATGATTTAGTCGTAAAGTTGGGCGCAAATATTTTATGCCGCACTTCAACCGGGATACCTTTACCCTGATCGGCAATAGAAAATCTTACCTTGTTGTTATTTTTGTTTAAGCGTACATCAATTTTTATTTTCTCCTGGTCTTCAGAAGCTTCTATTGCATTTTTAAACAGGTTGGTAAATAACCGGTTAATCTGAATCTTATCCGCCAGTACAGGATAAACGCCTTCTTCCTTATTCCAGTAAATCTCAATCTGCTGATCTGTTTTGTACAATATCAATAATGATTCTATCAACTCACTGATATCAAATTTTTCCAGATTAACATTACTGATATTCGCAAACTGTGAAAAATCTCCCGCTATTTTAGCCAACTGGTCTATCTGCTCTACCAGTGTTTTTGCCACATTCTGGGATAGTTCTTTTACATTGGGCGACCCACTGTCAATGGCCCTTTGCAAATACTGAATACTTAATTTCATCGGGGTCAATGGATTCTTGATCTCATGGGCTACCTGCCTGGCCATTTCTCTCCAGGCACCTTCCCTTTCACTCTGTGCCAGGGCTTTGGCACTTTCTTCCAGTTTTGTAACCATTTTATTGTATTCATCCACCAATGTGCCAATTTCATCATTACTGTTCCATTCAATCACTTCATTTACTTTACCCAGGCTTATTTGTTTCATTTTATCGCCAATCAGGTTGAAAGATGCGGTAATCCTGTTGGTAATCAGGAATGCAATGGCGCCTGCAATTAAAAAGATAAAGGCATTGAGGTTAATTAAAGTAGCCAGAAATCCGGATATCTCCTGATTTAATTCTGCCTGTGAATTCAAATACGGAATATTCAGATACGCATGTACATCTCCGTCTCCATCCACAACCGGTGTATAAATACTCAGGTAAGACAGGTTGCCAATTTTTTCCTGCTGGGCAAATCTGCTTTGTTTTTTATAATGCAATTCATTAAAAGCATGGGGCTCCATATTATGGCTCAGTAACCGTTTGTTATAAATATAAGGTTGTGTGGATACCCTTAATTTACCATTGGCATCAAACAAATTCAAATCAATATTATGCGCTTCAGAAATATCTACAATGGCTTTCTCAAAATCGTTATTTAATCCTATATCCCTTACCGTTGGGTTGGTTTCAGCATCCAGCTGGGTACGCATTCTCGACTCAATTTCAGATGCCATCACCTGGATGGATCTGAAAAGCCTTTCTTCATTGCTACGGTTTACCCGAATGATAAAAAATGTGATGGTTGCCGCAGCTATTACCACAAATGAAAAAATACTGATAAAAATAAAAGTTGAATGAATCTGCGACCGTATATTGAAATTAAAAAGCAATTTTATTCCTCTCCACTGAAACCTTGCATGCAGTAAAAATTCCGATAATCTTAATAAAACAATCACAATCAGAAAGGAACAGAATAAATAGGCAAATAAAGAAATAAAAGCAATATAAGGGTTCCCTCTTTTTACAATCAATACCGTTTTTCCATTTCCGGCATTATACCAGAGCTCATCATAATCTTCATTATACTTCTGCAGGTAACTGGCTGCAGGTATATCTTTTTCATTAATCTGCTGTGGAAAATTATAATCATTAAACCGGGTAATCAGTTTGCCGTTATGATAAATAGAATAGGCATAATTCAGGTTTAAACCAGCCGACAAATCATTGGATTGCCTGAATAATTCAGGATAAATGGCTTCACTTACATATTGCTTGGGTTTAACCAATATAAACAAGTACCCAAACACACCCTGTTTATTGCTGATTACTTTTTCATATAAATAACTTAAATGATTGCCTTCAGCTTCATAACTGTATAAATCCTTAATACCGGTAGGTTTTCCCTGCGATACCACCAATGATTTCATGGTCGCATATTCAGTACTGTCTTCATTATATAATGGATGATAATACCGGTCGTAGGTATAAATACCGGTCACATATTTATTTAAATACCCGGAAAAATTGGCTTCAATCAGGCTATCTTTCAAAAACTTGCTACCCTGTTCATCTGTAACCCTTTTAAACAGGTCGCTATTGAAATTATCATTAAAATTCTGAGTGGCAATATTGAGTAGTTCCTCACCTGCCGGGTCTGTTTGTACAGAAAAATTCTCCGCCACTTTTTTCCGTAAGGCCAGTTCCACCTGTTTATTTTCATTCATCAGCACTGCAGCAATAGACAAGGCAAAAAACATCACCCAGAATATAAAAAACCGTGATTGCAGAATAGATAATGGAATATCTTTTTTACGGTAATATAAAATTAAAAAATACAAAACCAGCCATATCAGTACCATAATATTGGACAGGGTAAACGAACTGTTGATATTAACAGTAAGGTAAATCAACCCAGAAACAGCAACGGTAATAAGCTGCTCATAAATATCCAGATTATTTTGATACACCGGTTTTAACAATATATGAGATAAATCAAAGAACAATAACACAAATAGGCACAATATAATAAAGCATACAATGGTATAAATATCCAGGCTAAATACATTGGAAACATCAAAGGATATTTTAGAATCCAGTACCAGGCTTCTCATCAGGTTCACTAAAACAAAACAGAGCAGCACAATTACTGCCACATTTACATACAACATTTTTCTGCCCCATTTGGTAGTATAATTAATGAGTGGTTTGTCCGACTGGAATTTATAAAAATTAACCAGCCAGTAAGCCAGTACTACATTAATGAATAAATCACCCAAAGATTTGTGCACGAAATCAGATGCATAAATACCCGGATCAAATAATTCCAACTGAGAATAATCAAAAGGAACCGGCAAATGATAGGATAAATACCTTGTAAACAATACTATGCCCGACAGGAAAAAAAAGCCTGCTTTAAACCCTTCATCACGGGATAAATCAACTGCCACAGCATATAAGAACAAAAAGAATAAAAGGGCTGCTATTGTCCGCAGTATAACCGTAAATAAATCATACCCGGCAAATGTTCTTCCTTCCTTAAATTTAATTTTAAATAACTCTTTATAAGTTTCCCCACTGTGAATATGAAATGCTGCTGTATCAGTCGTTATCTGGTATTGCTTATCCAGGTTTGTAAACCCGTCAAAATGTGTGGTTAAATACTTGTTATTGATAAAATAATTCCATCTTACAGGCAATAACCCAACCACATAAATGTTTTTCTGGTGTATTTGGATGGTTTCCTTAATCAATTCAAATTCACCATTCTGGTAACTTACAAAATAATTACCATCACTTCTTTTTAGGTCTGCCCTTGGCAGATAATAATTATTGCTGTTCCAGTAAACTACAAAGGGATTGCCCAGGTCATTAATTGAAAATATAAACAATCCAAATTCTTCTGAAAAAAGCTGCGTGCGGTCTGCTTTTTTAGACAAAGTATCTTCTATCAGGGAGGCTATTAATGCCGTATCAGACACTATCTCATTAAATCTTTTTTCTTTCTCAAATAAATGATGCTGCAGTTTTGCCTGCACTTTTTCCGGAGAGGAACTATAACTCCAGTAATTGGAAACAATAAAAGAAACAGTAAATAACCAGGCTGCAGTTATAATTAAATAACCATGACGGTATATTGCATTTTGTATAGAAACAATCAATGTATTTTCTGTTTTATTTCATTCCAGATGGCATCCATCTCTTCCAAAGTCATTTCTGATAAAGACTTACCTCCCCCTTTTGCTGCTGATTCCATCAGCTGAAAGCGTTTTATAAATTTCCGGTTGGTCTTTTCCAGTACAGCTTCAGGGTCTACCTGCAAAAACCGTGCATAATTCACCAGGCTAAACAAAACATCCCCAAATTCCTCTTCTATATGGTCCTGGTTATTTAGCTCAATAGCTTCCTTCAATTCCTGCATTTCTTCTTCCACTTTTTTCCATACATCCTCCCGGTTTGCCCATTCAAATCCAACCTGTTTTACCTTTTCCTGTATCCTGGTAGCTTTCACTATGGCGGGCAATGAGGCTGGCACCCCACTCAATACGGTTTTATTGGGATCCTTTAATTTAATCTGTTCCCAGTTCTTCTTTACATCTTCTTCATCATTCACTTTTACATCTCCGTAAATATGCGGGTGACGGACAATGAGTTTTTCTGAAATGCCTTTAATCACTTCTTCCAGTGTAAATTGCTGCTCTTCCTTTCCTATCCGGGCATAAAACAGGATATGCAATAGCAAATCACCCAATTCTTCCTTTATGCCTTTCCAGTCATGCTCTGTAATGGCTCCTGTAAGCTCATAAGTTTCTTCAATGGTTAAAGTACGCAGGCTATCAATGGTCTGCTTTTTATCCCAGGGGCATTGTTCCCTCAGTTCATCCATAATCTTCACTAAACCCATAAATGCAGCGGCTGTATTATCCATATACTAAATTGTAAATGCAGAAAATGTAAATAAAAGAATAGTCAGAAATAACATTATAAAAAATGCAAGAAAGTTTAACAGGATTAGCTTTAAAACTGTTTTAACCCTGCCCTGCCCGTAAAAATTACGAAATGCCTTATAATTATAAAAAGCAAATGCCAGTAATATGCCCCCCTTCAACCATCGAGTTACAGATCCTCCCGGTAAAAAATGATCCATTAAAAAATATACCAGGAAAAATATAAACGTAGCTGTATATAAATGAATGGTAAATATACCATGATCGGCAAAATAGAGCTCTTTTCGCCTGTAATAGAGCAAACAAAGCATCCAGGCAAATAAGGGTAAAGACACAAATAGCATTTGTGGTATCTTATGCAAAAACACTTCCCCCATTTTTCTGAAAAAATCAGCTTTATGATTTTTATATTTTACATTCAATTCAATGGTTCTTTGTTTTATTTTTCTCTTAACCCAACCATCCCGCTTTGCTTCCGGCAATTTATGCTGTGCAGAATCATATTGCTGCAAACTGGTGTATTCCGTTTTATTTAAGCTTACATTCACTTTACCGGAATCAGCTTCATCAATTCCCTCAGCAGAATCCTTTATTGCTGCAGCTATTTTTTGATCCAGTACTTTCATCTTTTCATCAACTCTTGCTTTTTGGGTGCTATCTTTTATATCACTTATTACCTCTGCCAGAGTAGCTTTTTCTTCCTGTAACTGTGCAGGGGTTGCTTTTTTATCCAAATTGCTGGCTGTTTCATCCAGAGAATCTTCTACTTTAGATAAAGAGAAAAAGAGCAGAAAAAAAATAAAGGAAGTAAATACATATAAACGAACCGGATGCAGGTAGCTCATCCTTCTTCCTTTTAAATATTCTTTTGATAAGAAAGCAGGCCGGAACAGTAAATATTTTAAAGTGGTAAAAAACTTACCATCAAAATGGGTAATATCTTCCATAAAATGCCTCACCAGGTGCCAAAAGCTCTCTTTAGGCTCCAGATTTTCCTGTCCGCATACATGGCAAAACCTTCCCTGTAATGCAGCATTACAATTTAAACAGACTTTTTCTTTTCTTTCGTGATGATGTGGCACCTTGTTAATATTTGACTAAAAATACATCTTACATTCACTTCTTTTACAGGATGTGGATGCTTTTTTTTGAATGTTGATAACCTTGCCAGTAAATTTGAAGAAAATAAGAAATGAAGTACCTTTCTGTAATTGCCCTGATGCTTATTTTCAATTCCGCATTTTCTCAATACTATTTTAACGACCTTATTTCAAATCAATACAGTAATAAACAGTTTCAACTCATAAAAGCCGGCAAAATAAAACAGGTACAGGCCAAAAGTATGGATGCACAGGGGCAGGTTACAGAAGGCTTTTCGCTAACGCAGGATTTTAACAGAAATTACAGCAGTTCCACTACCAATAGTATTACAGCAGCCAATATCAATTCGGTTTTAACCACACAATACAATACAGATAAAGTAGTTTCCAATAATGAACTGTCAAAAGGGGTAGAAACAACTGTCAGTTATACGTACAATCCGGATGGTAAACTGGCATCCATCTTTTCCACTACCACAGATACTGCATTGCATTATCAGACTACTGAAAAACATAGTTGGCGATATGCAGCCAATGGCAAACCCCTTCAGATGCTGCGTATTAAAAATGAAACTGATACTTTATTCATTGTTTTCAGTACGGATGAACAGGGTAATATTGCAGAAGAACACTGGAAAAGAAAAGGAGTGGATATTGAAACCTATTATTATTATTATAATGCAAAAAATCAACTCACCGATATTGTACGTTTTAATAAGCGGGTTCTAAAATTATTACCCGATTACCTGTTTGAATATGATGATCTGAACAGACTGGCCACCATGACCCAGGTACCTGCTGCCAACAGTAATTATCTTATATGGAAATATGCTTATAATGACAACGGTTTAAAGAAGACAGAGATCTGCACCAACCGGGAGAAGGAATTGATTGCAAAGATTGAGTATAGTTACCAGTAATAGTTTATAAAGGTTTTTATTTTACTTTTTCTATAATTCGGCAACAATTGCATCAACAACTTTCTTGCTCATGGTAGCAATATTTAAGTCGTATTGATCTAAATATGCTGAAATACCTATTTTACCGGATCCATAAACCTGTTTTTCTACTTTCTTATTTGAGTCGGCAATTTTTATCAACCCGGTTTTTACTACAGAATTATCCTTTGCAAAAACTTTATATGAAACAATCATTGCTTTATAATCAGGTGTCAGGCTCAATTGATCCCATTGAAACCCGTATATAAACCATATAAGATGCACTTTATCGGCAAAAGCAAAAGAAGAAGGAATTTGATCAACGGATAACTCAATTCTATTTTCGTTTAACTTTTGTTTCAGGTTCTTATTAGCATAAGGCAAAACAGCATTTGTAAAAGTATTTACAGGGATTTTAGGGTTCAATGTACAGATAAACTTATCCTCCCATTGCCAATAAAACAACAATGGCAACATTTTATCAACCTCTTTTTCTGTAACTGATGGCACAGTTTTACCAGGTTTAAGGCTGGTAGTAATGGTGATATAGGGACTGCCTTTAGATGGAGGTTGAGATAATTTATCAGAATAACGCTTAATAACTAACTTGTCTATTCTTTCAGCCCTGCAACCTGCTAATACTGCTACAATTACAAATAATAGTAGAATCTTCCTGTATAAAATTTCCGATAAAAAAAGAGTTGTTACACGTTGCCTCAATGCATTCAAATTTCTATTCACATTTATGATTTAAAGCGTTTGTATAAAATAAATATTTTTTTCTTCATTTGAATAAAAATTCTAAAATAATATTTCCCTTTAAAAGTAATGGGATTTTTTTTAAGCCCATTCCAAATTTTCGTCATTCTCAATTCTCTTTAAAGCAAATTCTTTATAAATATTTACTCTATTGTTTTAATACCTGAATTTGTACAACAAATAAGTATTACCCCAATTTTGAATTGTATATTATAATACACAATTTTTGATGTAACCACTATTGATCTTCAAATTTCATTTCTTTCTTCAGATTATTTATATTATACCTATATTCATCAATAGTACTACCATATCTTGGATCATTAAGCCCCATACCCCTAGTTATTTTATATATAAAAACGCTATCGGACATACATTTATATGAATAGTACTCTTCACCAAAATTGAGCTGGCCTACATATATTTTAAAATTTGTTGAATCTGTTAAATAACTGATCCCAAGTTGGTTTCTTTCATATAACTCTAAGTATAGGTTTTGATCACAAATTTTTTTTGTTCCTATATATTTTGTATAACATGAATAAAATAAAGCACAAATTACTATAGTCAAAATATATCTTTTAATATTTTTAATTATTGCCATAATGTATAATTATATTTATTTTCCCATTTCAAATTTTGCCATATACAGACCAAGTGTATTATAAATATAATCTCTAAGTGGATCACCATATGGTATTATGCATTATTAATTTCATAAAGTCGCGATCTCGGCTTGACCTGTTTGCCTTGCTGCTTACCCTTGTCCTCTATCTGTAACAGCCTGTAACTTTCCAGTTCACTGGAAATGCTGAGAATTACATGATACGCTACTTAGCAATACTGTTGTAAGTAAAAAATTGAAAATTTACTTCTTCATTAATCTTATTAATTTAATTTTTATTGAATGCTCTGGATATCTGCCTAAACCAACAAATGGTTGATTGAAGCCGCTTATTTCCCCATTTATCATTAATCTTTGGAATTGCACTGAACCAAACCCAGGTCTTGAATGTACTTGCGATTGCGCAACTCGTATAATTCTTGCCCCATTAGTTGCCATAATATTAGAGATAATTACTCCTGTATGATAAGCGTTTCTTCCTCTTTGCCAAAAGATGTGATCACCTGGTTGAGGATTATTTACGTTATTCTCCCAATGCCCATTCCTTTGATACCACCGGGCTTGATCATATGCAATTCTTGGCATACTATAACCTGCACGGTTCGCCACCTCTCTTGTAAAACTTGAACAATCTATTGTATTCGCTGAGTCACTCATAGAATATGGCCGCATATCCCTCCCCGGATATGACAATGCGAAATCAGCTTCACGGCGTCCTCTATCATTATTATTTGGAGGATTTGGAGTAGGTGCGGGTGCTGGAGCTGGTGCAGGGCCAGTACCGCCACTATTTGATGCATCATCAGTTCCAGTATCTGCGCTTTTGCTTCCTGATTTACTAGTGCTTGTCACCGTTGCATCACCGCCGGTTCCGCTCATTCCTGTTCCTTCTACAAGACCGTTCCCGTCTATTTGATAAGTTCCCTTAGTTCCATCTGCATTAGTTGCCGAACCTTTAGTTTGACCAGCTTTCACTACAACTTTTACTGTATCCAGTCCAAAAGGATCATTATAAAGAATGGGGTTATTTTGAGCAAAGGAATACGGAGACCAGTTTTCATTCAATTCAGTTAACATGTCTACCTGATGGAATCTTCCTATCTGTGCATCGTAACTACTAAAATCAGTAGCATAAAGATCTAACCCACTACCATCAGAGAACACTTTGCTTTCTAATTCTGTACCATCGTTATACTTGTATCTATTTTCGAGTTTACCGCAGCTTTAAATGATATTCCCGTCTATTCCAATCCCCAGGGTGAATAATGAGACTCCTGTATCAACGGCCCCCTTGTTTGTATCACCTGTAAATTATCAAAGAACACATCCTGGTCGCTTTCACAGAACAGTAGACATAAAGATAACCATTCTTTGTAATGGTAGCTGTTCCGGTTTGATTATTTACTGCATCTGCTGCCCCTACGGGAATATAATAACTGCAACTGCTGCTGGTTACCGGCCGGAACTGTTCATCAAATAAGATCCAGTTAATATAGGCCTTCGGTGTTGTGGTAGGTGTGGGATAATTACTCAGTAAAGTGTTTAATAATGCAGGTGTTACAGGTGATGCATTCAGTGCTGTTCCGGATACTATTCCTCCATCTACCCCTGTAACTGCAGAAGCTCCTGCAAATGAAGTGATAAAACTGCTCAGTACACAGGTTATGGGGTAATTATTATTGGGATTGGTATTATAGGGCAGATTGCCATTATTGTTCTGATAGCTATTACCAGATGCATTTGCAAAGCTGGGTATCGTGGACATGGGTACAATATCACCGGTATTGATCGTTTAATATTGTGAGTCCGTAGCGGTGACTCCACTTTCCAGTGTGGTGGCTACTGGGTATAGGAATCGAATTAAGTATTCCGAATTCGTAACTAATCTTTTTGTTGGCAAGCAGTTTTTTAATCAAAAATCATAACTTTAGATAAAGATTTCAACATGAGTATTACAAAACAAAAGCAATCAACTACTTATAATAGTCCATCCATTTTTGCATTATTAGTTGATGACATCAGAAATATGAATGAAGTTGAACAAAAACAACTTTGGATGCAGTTAAATCAACAATCATTAGCAGCTGAGGCTAAAGAACTGGACGATGGCGTTACTTTCAATACGTTGTCAGAAGAAGCAATTTATTCTCTAGTGAAAGAAGCACGTAAAAATGGCCCAGACAAAAAGAAAAGTTAAACGATTTGTTATAGATGTAAATTCTTTTATCAGTATATTCATTAATAAAGAACATGAATGGTTGCTCAATTATGTCATAAAAAACAAGATTGAAATTTTTACAGACAAGTTGCTGTTACGTGAATTAATTCGTGTTCTTGAATATAAAAAAATAAAAAATATATTACCTTTTGATACTATTTTTTATATACGATTTGTCCAAAATCTGAGTATTAATATCGACTCACAAACATTCAATCTGCAAAGCCCTGATCCAGATGACAATTATTTATATGATATTGCATTGTCTGCTAATGCCAAATTATTAGTCACAGGAGAAAAAGCATTGCTTAACTGGGAGGATTCTCCTATTGAAACCGTTTCACTTTCTGATTTCAAAAACTTATTTTAATCTATATTTTTGCAGAATAATATGAAATTACTTAGCATAATCAATTATAGGCTGTTGAATTGGAGACAAATCTTCTACTGAAAGACCTAAAACATTTTTCCTTTAATAAATTGGTTGTACGATATAACTTTTGA
>Ga0364867_10310_pt1 | contig 30292 bp, 21 predicted proteins | sample ExccelAu500001D4_3_FD_206915 | JGI IMG/M metagenome (GOLD analysis project Ga0364867, IMG submission 206915) | Enriched cells from Trout Bog Lake Hypolimnion, Wisconsin, USA - BchlTB.Aug13.5000.01.D4 | ecosystem: Environmental > Aquatic > Freshwater > Lake > Hypolimnion/Profundal zone | place... | reverse complement strand
GACAAGATAACAGCGCTAAGTGATTTCGACGATAATGTACGGGATTTTAAAAGAATTTTCCTCAATGGCGCTACAGTGGTAGAAGTTGACAGTGCAGACCGCATACTATTACCAAAACAGCTGCAGGAATATGCAGGTATCAAAAAAGACGCCGTATTGAATTCTATGGGCAACAAAATGGAATTATGGGATAAAGATACGTATACCAAATATCTTAACCAAAAAACTCCTGGATTTGGTAAACTGGCTTCAGAAATCAGGAAAGACTACGGAAACCTGTTTTAAAATAAATCAAAAATGGGCTACCCGGATTTTTATCATACTACAGTTCTTTTACATGAAGCAGTCGATGGATTGGCGATTAAGGAAAATGGCATTTATGTAGATGCCACTTTCGGGGGCGGTGGGCATAGCAGGGCAATACTTGAAAAACTGGGTTCTGAAGGCCGGTTACTGGCTTTCGACCAGGATATGCAGGCATGGCAAAACAAACCTGACGATGACAGGCTGATACCTGTTACCGAAAATTTCAGGTTCCTACAGAGGTTCCTGCGGCTGCACAACATCAGGGAGGTTGACGGGATACTGGCAGATCTGGGAGTAAGTTCTTTCCAGTTCGATACAGCAGAACGCGGTTTCTCTATCCGGTTCAACGGGAACCTCGATATGAGAATGGACAGCAGGACTGAACTCACTGCGGCACAGGTACTTAAAACCTATACCGAACAGCAATTGCACCAATTGTTTGAACAGTATGGCGAAGTGCGCAATGCCAGGCAACTGGCAAAACATATCGCCGGTCAGAGAAAAGGACCGGCAGTCCAAACGATTGAGGGGCTAAAAGCGACTTTGGCGCCGGTGATTCGTGGAAACCCCAACAAATACCTCGCCCAGGTGTTCCAGGCGCTGAGGATTGAGGTGAATGATGAATTAGGCGCCCTTAAAGATTTCCTGGAACAAAGCGCCAGGTGCCTGAAACCAGGCGGAAGACTTGCAGTAATATCCTTTCATTCGCTTGAAGACCGGCTGGTGAAACAATATATAAAAAGAGGACGGTGGGACGAACCGGGTGAATATGAACCAACCTTAACCCCGCCGCTAAAACAGGTTAACCCTAAGCCTATTGAACCATCGGAGGAGGAAATAAAAAGAAACCCTCGTTCAAGAAGCGCCAAATTGAGGATTGGAGAAAAAGTATAAATGCAATAGTTAGCGAAAATGAGTTTTTAAAAAGTGAAATATGAACAGTGAAGAAAAGGAAAATCAGCCCCTGCTGCTGACCCCGGCACAAAGAATCAGGAACGACTGGCGTTCACTGGTTGATAAAGTATCTTATAAAGCCATTGTCAATAATATACCCTACCTGGCCTTCATTGTTTTCTTATGCGTTTTATATATCAGCAACAGCCATAGGGCTATTGAGATGCAAAGAGAACTGAACGCTGAAAACAAAACCCTGAAAGAACTTCGCTGGAAATACATGGATGTGAAATCGCAACTCATGTTTGTAAAAGCTGAAGCTCAGGTAATAAAAAATGCGGAGACCATCGGATTGAAACCATCTTTGTTACCTGCTTATAAAATTAAAAAATGAATTGACTCCTGGTAATAAAATACATTGGAATCTGGATTAAAATATAAAAAAGAGAATTGGAAATTAAAAAAGACATACGGTTCAGGGTGTACATCGCTTTTACCTGCATTTGCTTGTTCGGAGTCGCTATTATGATCAAGGCAACGCTGATTCAGGTAAGGGAAGGGCCCAGGCTGCGTGAAATGGCCAAGGAACTCCATACCCGTTTCGATACCTTACTGGCTGAAAGGGGCAATATCTATACCGAAGATGGCACACTTCTCAGTTCTTCTATTCCCGAATTTGAAGTTCACATTGACTTCTCAGTAATTGACTCATCTCTTTTTGCAAAAAACATTGATTCCTTGTCGCTTTGCGTCTCCCGCCTTTTCGGTGACCAGTCTGCCGAACAATACAAAGAAGAGTTCATCCAGGCCTACAACGAAAACAACCAGTATTACCTGCTTGGACGCAAACTGAAATACAGCCAGTATGAGGCGCTCCGGTCTTTTCCTGTATTCAATAAGGGAAAGGGATTAGGTGGCTTTATTGCTGATTCCAGAGAAAAACGCATCACTCCTTACAATATCCTGGGCTACCGTACTATCGGAGTATTCCGGGACAGCAATATTTCTGGCCTGGAGGCTGCCTATAACGACGACCTGGAAGGTGAAAATGGCCGCAGGGTAGTACAGAAATCCTCAGGCAATTTATGGATACCGGTTGACGGTTCGGAAGTGGACCCCAAAAACGGCCGCGATATAGTTACTACCCTGGATATAAATGTGCAGGATGTGGCCGAACATGCACTCATGAGCATACTTGAAAAATATAAATGCCAGTATGGCACCTGCATAGTGATGGAGGTAAAAACCGGTAAAATCCGCACCCTGGTGAACCTGGGTCGTCAGCCCGACAGCACATATTGGGAAGACTTTAATTATGCCATGATCCCTACCGAACCCGGCTCCACTTTTAAGGTAGTAACCCTCTTATCCCTTCTCAACGACAAGTATATCAATGTGGATAATACGGTGGATGCTGAAGGCGGCGCTATTCGTTTCGGAAACAGGGTTATGAAAGATTCCCACCTTGGCCTTCACCTCATGCCTATATGGAAAGCCTATGCCGAATCAAGCAATGCTGCTATGGCCAAGCTTGCCTGGACTTATTATAAAGATCAGCCCGCAAAATATGTAAACCACCTCGTCCAGCTCCACCTTGACCGGCCAACAGGTATTGATCTTCCAGGTGAGCGTAATACAGTGGTAGTAAAACCAGGCAGCCCCTCCTGGGGAAGCACTACACTGCCCTGGATGGCTACCGGATATGGTGTGCTTATTTCACCCCTGCATACCTGCATGGTTTATAACGCGGTAGCCAATAATGGCAATATGATGAAACCCTATCTGGTAAGTTCAATAAAGGAATATGGAAAGGAAGTGCAGAAATTTGAACCTACCACAATAGAACAGATTGGAACTCCCGATGTAGTCGCCCAATTGCAGAAATGCATGAGGGCAGTGGTTACCGAAGGTACCGCAAAAGGAATTGAATCTCCCTTCTATACGATGGCAGGCAAAACTGGTACAGCCCAGGTAGCTGATAAAGGCATAAGATACACAGATGGGGTCTACCAGGGATCTTTCGTAGGGTTTATCCCGGCTGAGAACCCTAAATATACCATATGCGTAGTTATCCGCACCAAGCCTCATTCTGCGGCTTATTATGGTGGCGCTATTGCCGCACCGGTTTTCAGGATGGTGGCAGATAAGATTTTTTCTGAAAATATGGGCGCATGGTCGGCCCCGCTCGATAGCCTGGCAAGAAATGGCACTGGGATTATGCCTGCAAAGGCTGCTACCGCCCGCAGTTACGACGTCATGCTTTCTGCAATCGGAAAACATTCCCCTGCGCACCCTGACTATATGAATACGCTCATGAAAATGACAACTGATTCAAACCGTCACGTTACCATACAGCCAGAAAAAATTTACAGGAATATAGTACCCGATGTTACCGGAATGGGACTGAAAGACGCGGTTTACCTGCTCGAAAATAATGGTTTGAACGTTGAAGTGCAGGGAAAAGGAAGGGTAAAAGTTCAATCAATAACACCAGGAACAAAAATAACCAAAGGACAAAATATAACACTTCAGTTAAGTTGATGGCAACGCTTCACGACATATTACTCAATGTTTCTCCCATTAAGGTAGTGGGCGACCGCTCTGTTTCCGTGGGTAGCCTTGCTATTGATTCCCGTAAGGTAACGCTGGGCTGCGCTTTTATTGCAGTACGAGGAACCTTGTCTGATGGCCATGAATTTATTGCAAAAGCAATTGAAATGGGGGCTATGGTGATTATCTGTGAAAGCCTGCCTGAAGCCATTAAAGAGGAAGTGACCTATGTGCAGGTGACAAACACCGCTGAGGCAACCGGGATGATAGCCGATGCTTTTTATGGGTTTCCTTCAAAACAAATTAAAGTGGTTGGCATAACAGGCACAAATGGCAAAACCACAACTGCAACCTTACTTTACCAGCTCTTTGAATCATTGGGTTTTAAATGCGGGCTTCTTTCAACCGTTCAGAACTACATACACGACCAGGTGGAGTTATCCACCCATACCACTCCCGACGCCATTTCAATACAGGCCCTGCTTCGCAGGATGGTTGATGCAGGGTGCACTTATGCCTTTATGGAAGTAAGCTCACATGCCGTGCATCAGCGGCGCATTGCCGGTATCCGGTTTGCAGGCGGGGTTTTTACCAACATCACCCACGACCATCTGGATTATCACAAAACATTTGAAGAATACATAAGGGTAAAAAAGCAGTTTTTCGACGACCTTCCTCCCGGTTCATTTGCGCTTACCAATGCCGATGACAAAAGAGGCATGGTAATGCTGCAGAATACGGTGGCCCAAAAATGCACTTATAGCCTGAAAATACCGGCAACTATAAAAGGCAAGGTGCTTGAAAACACCCTAACCGGACTGGTAATGTCAATTGATAAACATGAAGCCCACTTCAGGATGATAGGCACTTTTAACGCTTACAATCTGCTTGCAGTTTATGGTGTGGCAAAATTACTTGGCGAAGATGAAATGAACGTACTGGAGGTGCTGAGCAAGCTGAGAGGCGCTCCTGGCAGGTTTGAAACCTTTATGTCGCCGGTAGATAAAATACTGGGAATAGTGGATTATGCCCATACGCCTGATGCACTAATAAATGTTCTGGCTACAATAAACCAGTTCAGGAAGGCAGGACAGCAATTGCTTACTGTTGTTGGCTGCGGCGGAGACAGGGACAAAACCAAGCGTCCCATAATGGCACAGGTTGCTTGCAAACATAGTTCAAAGGCCATTCTTACCTCTGATAACCCAAGGAGTGAAAACCCGGAAATTATCCTTGATGAAATGCAGGCCGGATTAACCGACCCACAGAAGAGAAAGTGTTTCAGGATTACTGACAGGAAAGAGGCCATAAAAATTGCCATTACGCTTGCCCACCCCGGCGATATAGTGCTGATAGCAGGCAAGGGACATGAAAATTACCAGGAGATAAAAGGAATAAAACACCACTTTGACGACCGCGAAATATTAAAAGAAACTTTCGAAACATTAAATAAATAACAGGCTCCCATGCTGTACTACTTGTTCACATACCTGCGCGATACTTTCCACCTTTCCGGGGCGGGGTTGTTCAATTACATCACCTTCCGGGCGGCTATGGCTATCTTGTTGTCGCTGGTCATCTCCATGGTAATGGGCAGAAGGTTAATAGATTTCCTGCAACACAAACAAATTGGCGAAACTGTGCGCGACCTGGGCCTGGCCGGAGAAAAACAGAAAAAAGGTACCCCAACCATGGGCGGCCTCATTATTATAGCAGCCATTATTATCCCTACCCTCCTTTTTGCCAGAATACTAAATGTATATATAGTTCTGATGCTGGTCTCTACCGTATGGCTGGGCATGGTTGGTTTTCTCGACGATTATATCAAGGTTTTTAAGAAAAACAAGGAGGGCCTGGCAGGAAGGTTTAAAATAATGGGACAGGTTGGCCTGGGTATTATTGTAGGGCTAACTATGTATTACAACAACCATGTGGTCATAAGCAGGGCTGTTACCGGAGACCAAACCGGCATTTATAATGAGGCCGAAAAACTGGAAGCAGGGCGGTTTGTGCGCAAAGATGAAAATGCAAAAACCCAGACCTATGTGAACGTTCGCACAGCAACTACAACCATACCTTTTGTAAAATCACACGAATTCAGGTATGAAAAGATAGCCGCCATTTTCGGAGAAAGATGGGTGCCTTACACCACCCCCATTATTTATATCCTGTTTGTAATATTTATCATTGTAGCCGTTTCAAACGGAGCCAATATTACCGACGGTGTTGACGGACTGGCCACAGGAGTCTCAGCAATTATCGGGGTGTGCCTGGGTCTGTTTGCCTACCTGTCAGGAAATTACCTCTTTGCAGGCTACCTCAATATCATGGATATCCCCAACCTCGGCGAATTGTCCATTTTTATAGGGGCCTTTGTAGGGGCATGTGTAGGTTTCCTTTGGTATAATGCCTATCCCGCCCAGGTATTCATGGGTGATACGGGCAGCCTGGCGCTGGGAGGCATTATAGCCTCACTGGCTATCATCATCCGTAAGGAACTGCTCATACCCATTATCTGCGGCATATTCCTGGTTGAAAATCTTTCGGTGATGCTTCAGGTATGGAATTTTAAAAGGACCAAAAAGAAATACGGCGAAGGAAGACGCATTTTCCTGATGGCTCCGCTGCACCATCATTACCAGAAAAAAGGATATCACGAAGCAAAAATAGTAACCAGGTTCTGGATCATAGGGATCCTTCTGGCCATAATGAGTATTGTAACATTAAAACTCCAGTAATGAACACAAAACAAAAACGCCTTGTTATTCTTGGCGCTGCTGAAAGCGGCGTGGGCGCTGCCTTGCTGGGCAAACAGCGGGGTTGGGATGTGTTTGTTACCGATGCCGGAACCATTAAGGAACAATTCAGAAAAGACCTTTTGGCCCACGGCATAGATTTTGAAGAAGGCGGCCATACCATTGAAAAAATACTTAATGCAGACTGCCTGGTGAAAAGCCCCGGTATTCCCGAAAAAGCACCTGTAATGAAGCAGGTAAGGGCAGCGGGCATTGAAGTGTGCAGCGAGATAGAATTCGGTTACAGGTACAAAGGCGATAGCAAAATTATTGCCATAACAGGCAGCAATGGTAAAAGCACTACTACCAAACTTACTTTCCACCTGCTCAGTAAAGCCGGCTATGATGTGGCTATGGTGGGTAACATAGGCTACAGTTTTGCCCGCCAGATTGCTGAAAAACCCTGCGAGTGGTATGTGATTGAAGTAAGCAGTTTCCAGCTTGATGATATCCATACTTTCAGGCCCGAAGTAGCCATTTTGCTCAATATCACCCCCGACCATCTTGACCGTTACAATTACCAGTTTGAAAATTACATAGCCTCTAAATTCAGAATAGCCAAAAACCAGGTGGCCGGTGACTGTTTTGTAGTCAACCAGGACGACCCGGTAATAAAAAACTACTTGCTTACCCATTCCGTTAATTCCAAAATAATTTATTTCACAATGAACGAAAACAATACAGAAAACGAAGGCGGATATATCAATAATGAACGCATGTTCATAAAATTAGGCGATGAAAAGTCTGATATGTCCATTCATGACCTGGGGCTTATAGGTAAACATAATCAATATAACAGTATGGCGGCGGGAATTGCAGCCCGGATTGCAGGTCTGCGGAAAGATAAGATACGGGAATACTTCGTTGGCTTCGAGGGTCTGGAGCACAGGCTTGAATTTGTAGCCACCATCCGGGGAGTGACGTTTATCAATGACAGCAAAGCCACCAATGTCAATTCGGTATGGTATGCCCTTGAAAGCATGAAGAAACCCACTATCCTCATCCTGGGAGGCCAGGACAAGGGAAATGATTACACCGAAATAATGGCCCTGGTGCGAGAAAAAGTCAAGGCAATCGTTTGCCTGGGGGTTGACAATACACCCATTATTGATGCCTTTGGAAACATGATAGAAACCATAGTTGAAACCAAGACAGCTGAAGAGGCGGTAATGGCAGCTTATTCTCTCGCCGACAATGGCGATGCGGTACTGCTTGCCCCCGCCTGCGCCAGTTTCGACCGTTTTAAAAACTATGAAGACCGTGGAGCCCAGTTCAAAGAAGCCGTAAGAAATCTTTAAGGATTAGGAAAAGGGAGGAAAAGAGGAATCTGAAAACCTGCTTAAAATTTTAAAAAACAAAAAAGACTTACAATTAAAGACTAAAAACCAAGGACTAACGAATATAAAGACTTAAGACTAAAAATGACTTTCGACTTTCGACTTTCGACTTTCGACTTTCGACTAAATACTAAATACCAAATACCAAATACCAAATACCAAAAATGAGCGAACACTTGCATAAGCTGCTTACAAAGACAAAGGGCGACCAGGTAATCTGGGGCGTGGTCCTTGTATTGTCTTTTATAAGCCTGCTGGCAGTGTACAGTTCTACCGGTTCACTTGCTTACCGGATGGAGAAAAATTCTGATTATTACCTTATCAAGCAATTAATGGTCCTTGGGCTTGGCCTTATGATCATCTATTGGGTGCATAGGGTTAATTATACCAAATTTGCCAGGGTAGCCGTGGTATTATACCTCATCAGCCTGCCCTTGCTACTCTATACCCTGCTTTTCGGGACAAGTCTTAATGAAGGATCAAGGTGGATCAAGTTACCCGTTATCAACCTCACCTTTCAGACCTCCGACCTTGCGAAACTTGCCCTGTTCATGTTCCTGGCCCGTATGCTCAGCATCAAGCAATCGGTTATTAAAGACTTCAGGAAAGGATTTATTCCTGTATTGGTGCCTATGTTGCTCACTTGCCTGTTTATAGCCCCGGCAAATCTGTCCACTGCCCTCATGCTTGGGGTCACCTGCAGCATTGTTTTCTATATTGGCAGGGTAGAGGTTAAGCACTTGTTGCTTTTGGTTGCTGTAGGTTTCATCAGTGTATCCATCCTGTTCACCGTTTCAAAGATCACCGGGCTCGGTCGCGCCAAAACCTGGGAAAAACGAATACAGGATTTCGCAGGTGGAAAGAAAGCAGATGGCGGTGTCCAGGAAGATGTTTACCAGGTGCAGCAGGCCAAAATCGCTATTGCCAATGGCGGAATCACCGGCCGCGGACCAGGCAGGAGCCTTCAGAAAAACTTCCTGCCCCATCCCTATTCCGATTTTATCTTCTCTATCATCATAGAGGAATACGGATTGATAGGCGGTAGCGTGGTAGTTCTATTATACCTGCTCTTCCTCTGGCGAAGCATACTCATATTCAAACGCTGCCCCTATGCATTCGGCGCATTTTTGGCAGTGGGACTAAGTGTAACCCTGGTATTCCAGGCCATGCTCAATATGGCGGTAAATGTACACCTTGTACCTGTTACCGGCCTCACCCTGCCCATGATAAGCATGGGAGGCTCATCAATTTGGTTTACAAGCATAGCAATAGGAATTATACTAAGTGTGAGCAGGTATGTAGATGAAATGGAAGGCGAAAGAAAAGGCAACCTAAAAACCGCATCCGTAGAACCGGAAGCGACAATAAATGAGCCACCAACAGCAGAACCACAGCAAAAAAATGAAGGAAAAGTAGAAAGGAAACAAAGAAGACCGAAGGTAATTATTAATGATTAATGAAGAATGAGCAATGGATGATGGATGATGAAAACAATAAGGACTAAATACTAACGACTAAATACTAAATACTAAATACTAACGACTAACGACTAAATACTAAATGAAAAATTTGCGTGTAATAATAGCAGGAGGCGGTACAGGCGGGCATATTTTCCCGGCTGTGGCCATAGGCCATGCTTTGCAGCGGCTGATGCCGGGCACGCAATTGCTATTTGTAGGCGCTAAGGGCAAGATGGAAATGGAGAAGGTGCCTAAGGAAGGCTTTGAGATCATAGGCTTGGATATTGCCGGTTTCGACAGGAGCAGTATTCTTAAAAACATCTCCCTGCCCATAAAATTATTGAGGACAAGAACCCAGGCCCGGGATATAATCAGGAATTTCAAACCCGGTGCAGTGGTAGGCGTAGGTGGGTATGCAAGTTTCCCTGTGCTCAATGCAGCCCAGGGTATGGGTATCCCAACCCTGATACAGGAGCAAAACTCGTATGCGGGACGGAGCAATAAATTCCTGGGACGCAAGGCTAAGGCCATTTGTGTGGCCTACCCTGGTATGGAGGCCTTCTTCAGGAAAGAAAAGCTGATAACTACCGGAAACCCGGTAAGGAAAAAGATATCAGAAATGAGCAAAACCCCGGCCGAAGGAAAAGCTTTTTTCAACCTTGACCCTAATAAACAGACCATCCTGATAATTGGAGGCAGCCTGGGCGCCAAATCAATCAATGAAAGTATTGATGCCGGTCTGGAAGAGATTTTGAAGGAGGATGTGCAGATAATTTGGCAATGCGGCAAACCCTATCATGAACAAGCCATTAAACGGGCAGCAAGCTTTAGGGAAAATGTAAAAGTCCTCGATTTTATAAGTGAAATGGACTATGCCTATGCCGCAGCTGATATAGTTGTTTCGAGAGCGGGCGCGCTGGCTATTGCAGAACTGTGTATTGCCGCCAAACCGGTCATATTTGTGCCTTACCCATTCGCAGCTGAAGACCACCAGACCAGTAATGCAATGGCCCTGGTAAACCAGGACGCAGCTATATTGATAAAAGACCATGAGGCCAAAACCTTATTGGCAAATACATTGAAAAACCTGCTTGGTGATAGCTCTTTGCAACAAAAAATGACTAAAAATTTGAAGGCCCTGGCCATTAATGACGCAGACGAAAGGATAGCAAGAAAAGTGATAGAATTGGCAGGATTATCATAAACAGTAAAAAGTAAAATAAAGGAAGCTTACCCTTAAAAGGGATATTAAAACAACAGGAAGTATGAATGTCCGGGAATTGAAAAGGGTGTATTTTATCGGGATAGGCGGCATCGGGATGAGCGCCCTGGCCAGGTTTTTTCACAGGCAGGGTACTTATGTGAGCGGTTACGACAAAACCGAAACCGTGCTGACCAGGCAACTTGTTGCTGAGGGCATGGCAGTGCATTATACCGACGATGCTGAACTGGTGGATAAGGATGCCGAACTGGTAATCTATACACCTGCTATTCCTAAAAACCACAGAGAATTGAATTGGTTCCGCGAAAACATTTACCAGGTTTTCAAGCGCAGCGATGTGCTACAATGGATCACCCAGGCTATGCATTCCATTACCGTTGCCGGCACGCATGGCAAAACCACCATTTCCACCCTTACCGCTTACCTGCTTCGCGAAACCGGCTATGGCTGCAATGCCTTCCTGGGGGGTATCGCGGTAAATTATGATTCCAACTATTGGAGCAGTGAAAAGAATATAGCGGTAATTGAGGCCGACGAATATGACCGGAGTTTCCTGAAGCTGCACCCAGACATAGCAGTCCTCACTTCAATGGACCCTGACCACCTGGACATATACGGAACGGCAGAAGAAATGGAGGCGGCATTTATTCAATACACCCATAATATAAAAACCGGTGGTACCCTGCTGGTAAAATACGGTCTGAAAAGAAACGACGACCTCAACAGCGCCAACATCATGCATTACAGCCTTGATAATGAGGACGCAGATGTTTTTGCCCACAATATAACCGAAAAAGACGGAGGTTATCTTTTTGACGTAGTGGCTATTGACTGGACTATAAAAGGGCTTTTCCTGCCAATAGGCGGGTTGCACAATGTGGAAAATGCCATAGCCGCCATAACGGTGACCCAAATACTTGAGATTGAGCATGAAGAAATACGAAAAGCGCTGGCAGGTTTCAAGGGCGTCCACAGGAGGTTTGAATACGTAGTGAAAAATGACAAGGTGGTTTACATAGATGATTATGCCCACCACCCCGAAGAACTGGCAGCGCTCATCCATAGCGCCAAGGCCATGTTTCCCGGCCGCAAGTGCGTGGTGGCTTTCCAGCCCCACCTCTTCAGCCGCACCAGGGATCTGGCAGATGGGTTTGCATCAAGCCTTGATATGGCCGATGAGGCCCTGCTGCTTGATATTTACCCTGCGAGGGAATTGCCTATGGAAGGCATCACCTCAAAAACCATAACTGATAAAATGAAGAATCCCGCTCATGGGATATTAAGTAAGGATGGACTGATTAATTATATTAGAAACCACCCGCCTGCATTGTTGATTACCGCAGGGGCTGGAGATATAGACCAGTTGGTGGAACCTATTAAAAAGATAATGTCAGCGCAATAAAAAAATGGCAGAAAAGCGTAAAATATCGGTTCGCAAGGTATTGCAGGTGATCACTACAATGATAGTGTCGCTGGGCTGTATCATTGCCATTGCCGGCGCTTCGAAAATGGAAGATATGAAACCGGTAAAAACGGTGGCTATTCATATCAGGAATGATAAAAAGTACCATTTTATTGAGCAAAAAGAAATCATGGACCTGGTTATTAACCACAGGAAGATTGATATTGAGCATACGCCCTTATCGAAACTGGACCTCCATACCATGGAAAAGGTTTTGCTGGCAGACCCATGGGTGGCAAGCGCGGAGGTTTATATGGACAATGAGCGGATATTGCATTTTTACATTACCCAGCGTATACCGGTGGCCCGCATTTTCCAGCAGGACAAGAGCAGCTATTACCTGGACACCACAATGAGTATTATGCCTTTGTCTAAAAACTATTTTTACTATACTACCGTGGTTACCAATGTGCCCGAACTGAAAGACGACAGCAGTTCTGCCGTGATGAAGAAACAGATAGTGAGCCTGGTACGGAAAATTCAGTCTGACTCATTCTGGAACAACCAGGTTTCACAGGTGATTGTTGACTCTGCCGGTACTTTCGAACTTGTTCCTGTGCTGGGCGATCAGCGGATATTGTTTGGCGACATCAACGGCATGAAGGACAAATTCGACAACCTTTTTGCCTTTTATAAAAATGTGCTCAACAAAATAGGCTGGGACAAATACGAAACTCTTGACCTCAGGTTTAAAGGCCAGGTCATCGCATCGCCTTCTCTGCCCTATACGGGTCCTGTTGACAAAGCGGTAGTGAATATGAACTGGATCAACAGCATTGTGGAAACTGAAGCCAGGAACGATTCAAAAGACTCACTGAGCGAAGCCCTTGAGGCATCGGCCAAAGAAAAGGAGCCGGAAAAACCTAAAACCAAAACAGTGATCCTGGCAAGGCCGCCCAAAAAACTGAAAGGGAAGGAGGCGCTGAAAAAAGACCTCAAAAAAACCGATAATAAGAAACACGGTAAGGAAGCTTCCAAACCAAAAGGAAAAAAAGAAGAAACAACAAAAGACAAAAAGAACGGCAAGGACAAAAAAGACAATAAAAGCAAGACAAAGGAAGATAAAGCCAAGGAAGGCAAGGATGTTAAAAAGGATAAAAACGGAAAACAGGTGACTCCTAAATACGTTTATCCCGACAAGAAAAATAAATAAACAGTTTTTTAAATCTCAATTCAATATGAGTAAGAAAGAGCAACCAATTATCGTAGGCCTCGATATTGGCACCACCAAGGTGGTAGCCATAGCAGGCAGAAAAAACGAGTACGGTAAATTAGAGATTCTCGGCCTGGGACGCGCTGATTCACAGGGCGTGAGCCATGGGGTGGTTTTGAATATCGAGCAGTGCATCCGCTCGGTGGAGCAGGCTATTGAAAAATGCCTGTTGTCAAACCCCAACCTCTCCATAAAAGAGGTTTATGTGGGCATTGCGGGACAGCATATTAAAAGCCTGCAAACCCGGGGCGACAGGGTGCGCGCTAACAATGAAAGCGAGATCAACAAGGAAGATATTGACCTGCTGATCCGCGACCAATATAAAACATATATTCCGGCAGGAGACCAGATTATTGATATTGTTCCTCAGGATTTTACGGTTGACAATACCCCTTATGTTGTAGACCCAATAGGCATGAGCGGAGTGAAGATCGGGGCCAATTTCCACATCATCACAGGCGATCGTAATGCAATAAGGAACATCAAACGTTGCATTGACAGGTCAAACCTCATCACACGCGACCTGGTACTGCAACCGCTTGCCTCAGCGGCCGCTGTGATGAACGATGAAGACCTGGAAGCAGGCGTAGCCATTGTGGATATTGGAGGTGGCACTACCGATATGGCAGTATTTTACGATGGCGTATTGAAACATACTGCGGTAATACCTTATGCCGGGACTAACATCACTAACGATATCCGAACCGGTCTTGGCGTATTGCGCGCTCAGGCCGAGCAAATGAAGGTTCAGTTTGGGACTGCCCTTGCCGATGAGGCCAATGTGAATGCCTATATTACTATACCGGGGCTAAGGGGCCTGCCGGCTAAGGAAATATCTGTGAAGAACCTTGCACATATCATACAGGCGCGTATGCAGGAAATATTGGACCACGTGGTGCACCAACTGAAACAGGTACATCTCGAAAACCGCCTGTACGGTGGCATCATCCTTACCGGTGGTGGTGCGCAGCTCAGAAATATCATCCAGCTTACAGAGTTTGTAACCGGCCTGGGTGCAAGGCTCGGCGTGCCGAATGAGCACCTGGCAGGAGGCCACAGCGAGGCGCTTATGAACCCTATGTATTCTACCTGTATAGGGCTGATACTCAGGGGCTACCACGACTTTGAGAGCGGCAAACTGCGATTTGCGGGTGAAGGCGGTAATTATATCCAGCTTTCATCAATAGATGAGATCAAACCCGAACCGCCGGTAATTGAAGTGCCGCCTGCCTCCCCGGTTGCAGAATCAGACATTCAAGAAAAATTTGAGGCTCCAGCGCCAAAGGCCCCCCGCAATGACAAGGTTAAAAATATGTTCGACGGCCTTAAAGGCAAATTCATGAAACTTTTTGAAGACATGGATGACCAGGAGATAAATTAGTTTTTAAAGTAAAAAGTAAAAAGTAAAAAGTAAAAAGTAAAAAGTAGAAAGTAGAAAGTAGAAAGTAGAAAGTAGAAAGTAGAAAGTAAAAAGTAGAAAGTAGAAAGTAGAAAGTAGAAAGTAGAAAGTAAAAAGACATACGGGGATTGATTTTAATAGTAAGATACAAGGATAAAGGATAACACAACATTGAACATTAACCATAAATCATTAACCTTTAACCATAAGCAACTAATCATTGAACATTAACCATTAATCATTAAACATTAATAATTACCACACAACTAACCAATTATTTTCTCAACACAAACCAACAAGTATGATACATTTTGAAATTCCAAAAAATCAATCGTCTATCATCAAAGTGATAGGCGTAGGTGGCGGCGGTGGCAATGCCGTAAATTACATGCACAGCCTGGGAATAGAAGGCGTGGACTTTGTCGTTTGCAATACCGATTCGCAGGCGCTTGCACTGAGCCCCGTGGCCAACAAAATTCAACTGGGGCCACATCTTACACAAGGACTTGGAGCCGGTGCGAATCCAGAAATAGGCAAACAATCCTGCGAAGAAAGTATCGAAGACATTGCCAAAATTCTGAAAGTAAACACCCGTATGGCCTTCATCACAGCCGGTATGGGCGGCGGCACCGGTACCGGCGGCGCTCCCGTGGTTTCGAAGATATGCCGCGACCTGGGTATCCTTACTGTGGGCATCGTTACCACACCCTTCACTTACGAAGGACGGAAACGTATGAAACAGGCCCAGGAAGGCATTGACCGCATGCGCGACCATGTTGATACCATCCTCATTATATCGAACGACAAACTGCGCCAGCAGTTTGGAAACCTGCCTTTTACACAGGCTTTTGCAAAAGCAGATGATATACTGGCCACAGCAGCAAAATGTATCACTGATGTGATCACCTCTACAGGCCAGATCAATGTGGACTTTGCCGATGTATGCACTGTAATGAAAAACGGCGGCGTAGCCATATTGGGAAGCGCCAGCATGAACGGCGAAAACCGCGCCCTTTGTGCAGTAGAAGCTGCTCTTAACTCACCCCTGCTCAATGATAGCGATATCCGTGGCGCCAAATGGCTCCTGCTCAATATCACCTCGTCTGCCGGTGAGTTTGAACATACTATGGACGAGGCCGAAGCCATCCAGGCTTATGTGCAACACCAGGCAGGCGACAATTGCGACGTTATCCTGGGTATGGGCCACGACCCCAACCTTAAGGACAAAATCTCTGTTACCGTTATTGCTACAGGATTCCACCACAAGGCCATTTCTACCGAAATGCCATCCCGTAAAGATAACGACAAGATAGTAGTGACCCTGGGTGAAAAAACCAATGTGGCTGATGTTTATGTGCCCGATACCACCCCAGTAATCAAGCAACCCCTAAGCATGGCGCCCCAGATGTATGAAACCCCGCCAATGACTTTCAATATTTATGATCCGCGCCCGTTTGAAACTCCGGCGCCTGAACCAATTGAGCATTTCTCTTTCACATTTGATGAAACCCCGGCGCCAACTCCGGCTCCTGAACCGGAACCTGAACCAACGCCTTATTTCTTCCTCGACGAAAAACCACAGGAAGAAAGCCCCTTCAAACTGGTGATCAAAAATGAGGAACCCGCCAGGGAACCCGTTCGCGAACCGGTAAGAGAAACCATGCGCGAACCCGTAAAGCCTCTGTACCGTGAAGCAGTAATGAGGGGCGAACGCCAACTTACTGAGGAAGAAATAGAAGAAAAAAGGCGTTTTGAAGAGCAGAAAAAAGCGCTTGAAGACCGTGCCGAGCGCCTTCGCCGCATGAGCTTCAACATAAAAGGCACCGAAAGCAGCGACGAAATGGAAGCTGTGCCTGCCTATATGCGCAAAAACCTGAAACTCGACAATCAGGTAGCCTCTTCCGATTCTTACTACAGCGGCTATACCATTGGTTCAAACGACCCAAAAAACAATTCCCAGGCCGGCATACAAACCGTCAATACTTTCCTCGACGGTAAGAAACCGGATTGATACCAAGGTCTCTTTTGTTTGTTATATACACACGCTCCCGCTTTCCAGCGGGAGCTTTTTTTGCCAATAAATTTATTGGCAAATACAGGGCAAATTGGATGCCTGGATAACGCTTTTGCAATACGAAAGAAATGAGCTTCCGACTCGAATCTTCCACAAGAAGCACCACTCGCCCAGGTTTGCAACTCGGTCACAGTCCGATTACTGCTACCCTCCCCCCACAAAAAAACCGGCCTTTACAGCCGGTTTTTTTAAAATGAGTAATGCTCAGCTCCCGAATGCGTCTTTTATCTTATCAAAAAAGCCTCTTTCCTCGCGCTCGCTTTTGGCGTCGGGGCCGGGGCGGAAGTTGGGGGAGTTTTTCAGCTTTTCTATCATGTCTTTTTCATCATGGGTCAGGTATTGAGGGGTCCATACGTTTACTTCTATCACCTCATCGCCCCTGTCATATCCCTGAAAGGCAGGGAAGCCTTTCCCTTTGAGTCTCAGGGTTTTACCGCCCTGTGTGCCGGGGAGTATCTTTATCTTGGCCTTGCCATCAATGGTAGGCACCTCAGCCTGCATACCCAGCACTGCTTCGGGGAAGGATATATGCAGTTGGTAAACCACGTCGAGATCACGGCGGGTAAGGAATTCATGCTTTTCTTCCTCTACCAGCAGCAGCAGGTCGCCGGGTGGGCCGCCACGCTCCCCTGCATTGCCGCGGCCGTGCATACTCAGTTGCATGCCATCCTGCACACCTGCAGGAATATCCAGGCTCAGCGTTTCTTCGCCATATACCCTACCTTCGCCTTTACAGTTGCCACACTTCTGGGTTATCATGCTGCCTTCTCCATTGCAGGCAGGACAGGTTGTAACCGTCTGCATTTGTCCGAGAAAAGTGCTGGTAACCCTGCGCACTTGTCCCGAACCGCCGCAGGTGCTGCAATTCTGGATAGATGATTTATCCCGTGCACCGCTGCCCGTACAGGTCTGGCAGGTGACATGTTTTTTTACCTTTATTTTTTTGTTGGCGCCGTTGGCTATTTCAGCATAGTCCATTTTCAGCTTTATGCGCAGGTTGGCGCCGCGCACGCCCTGCCTGCGGCCACCACCGCCGCCGCCGCCAAACATGCTCCCGAAAACATCGTTGCCAAATACATCGCCGAAGTTCTGGAAGATGTCTTCCATCCTCATTCCTCCCTGGCCGCCAAAACCGCCTCCGCCACCAGCGCCGCTTGCCGCATGTCCGAAACGGTCGTACTGGGCGCGCTTATCCGGATTGCTGAGCACGTCATAAGCCTCTGCAGCCTCTTTAAATTTCTCTTCGGCTTCCTTATTTCCGGGGTTCCGGTCGGGATGAAACTGCATGGCAATCTTACGGTAAGATTTTTTCAGTTCATCGGCCGATGCGGTCTTTGCAACCCCCAGCACTTCATAATAGTCTCTTTTTGCCATTTTTTCGTTTTTTAGGATTCAGACTCCGGTTTTGACGCTGTTGCGGAAAACCATCTGGAAAATTAAAATTCCCCTTAAGTTTTCCCAATCTTTTACCTATTAAATTCTTTTTTTATAAAAATTCAAAATGAGAACTCAGGACATAGTACCAGTCAAGAATATTAATTAATATTCAAATCTGATTCCAAATCCCGAATTCTCTTCCGGTTTTCCCTTTTTCCTTTACCCAAGCACCTTTCCGGTATCATTCGGAAATCCCATTTCACTCCTCCCATTTCTCTATTCCCAACCTGGTAGCTCTTCGTTAACAGAACTACCAATCACAATTCCTTTACTTACCTACTACCACCTTGGCATGACGTATCAGTTTGTCATTCAGGTAATAGCCGGGTTCCACCACATCCATTATTTTACCCACCATTTTAGGGTTTGGAGCGGGTATTTCAGTTATGGCCTCATGCAGGTCGGGGTCAAATTCCTTTCCATCCGCATCCATAGCCTTCAGTCCCTTTTGCTGCATAATATTGCGCAGTTTATTAAAAACCAGCGAAACCCCTTCTTTCAGCAGGGTTACATCGGTTGTATTGTTCAGTTGTTTAGAGGCCCTGTCCATATCGTCCATTACCACCAGCAGCGATTGAATGGTATCGCGGGCTGCGGTTTTTTCCAGGTCCAGTTTCTCTTTTGCGGTCCGCCTCCTGTAATTGTCAAATTCTGCCAGTTGCCTTAATTGTTTATCCCGCAGTTCTTCAATATCAGCCTTCAGCTTTTCTATTTCCTTATTTACTTCACTTCCTCCATTATCCACAGCTTCGGCCATGGTCTCCTGATCAAATTCTTCGTTCTGTGCCAAGTTGTCGGTATTTTCGTTACCATTAGTTGTGTTGCCTTCCATAGTCTTCTTTTTTTTGAAAAACATAGTGTCCATCAATTGTACAATTCCTTTGCCAATCATTATTTCGGGACAAAATGTCGTAAAAAAAAGACTATCTGAGCCAAAATGTACCATTGTGGCATAGGGCTAATTTTGGTTTGATTTACCTTCCCACCACAGGAAATATGCTCAGGATGGGACAAATTAATAAATCTTTTTGAGGACACATTTAACTGAATTTATAACCAATGAATCGGCTCCAGTTTTTACACCTCCTTTTTGGTGATGGGCCGGGGCGTGGCCGGCTTGCACATTTTCACAATAATTGTGTTTGATAACCTTTTCGTTTTGAGTATATGAATAGCTTCGAACCATGAAAAGCCCCACCTTTGGATTTCCAAATTAGAATTCTAAGCTAACCGATTTATCAAATATATGTTCAACCCATCGCAACTGCTTACCATTCAGGATAATGGATATGTACATCTTATTCGCCTGCTGCGCCCACCACCCCCGTTAAAAGTCCGCCCCGGCAGACTTTTAAAGTCCCTTCCTTGAAAAAAGGCGGGGAGCTCCATCATTTGCGGCCATAACTCCTTGTGTTTTTACAATTAATTTCGATGTGAATACTTAGCTTGAAGAGTAGCCGCGCCTTAGATATTATTTCACTGTATTTAATCATATTTCTTACGTTGATCACATTAATCAAATTTCCCGCATTTATCACATTGTCAAATTGCCGAATTGTCAAATTGCCGAATTATTTACAATACTTCGCCTTCAGTTCCTGTGCACCGGGGAAACCTCTGGCAACGGCAATTGCGGCATACCCGCATCCTTCTTCCATCTGCTTCATGCTTATAAGAGCCTCGGCATAATAGTATTCCGACTTGCCATTTTCAAAAGCCTTCGCGTCAATCACTTTCTTAAAGTATATTCCACTCTGTGCATACTCTTTTTTAACAAGGCATAGGAGACCCATGTTTTCATAATTGGAATATTCCTTCGGCTTCAAACTGGCAGCCTGCCTGAAACAAGCCATAGCCTGATCGTATTTCTGCGCTTTAAAAAACTCTTTAGCCTTTGTCTGCAATTTCTGGTAAGCGACATCATCGGGTGAGGCAGGTTGCTGGGCCAGTGCGGTATCTGCTGGTTTGCCACCCGGAACAAAATCCTTCAGCACATTCTTATACTTCAGAAGGTAGGGTTGAGCCGGGAAAGCGGCAAGGGCGCTGTCGATAATCGCATTTGTGGCGGTCTTGTTTCCCGTACATTCGTAATATGCGGCGGCATAATTTCTCCAGTTTCCTACTGCCTTGGTGCCATAGGTGGCCTTAATTATGGGTGGAAAATACTTCCTCAATGCCATAGAGTCCTTGAGTGCAATGCAGCCATAGGCCAGCACCCGCATATAGCTGCGGCACAGGGGCAATTTATCAACCGAAATTTTGGCATAGGGCAGGGATGAATCATACTTCGCCTTTGAAGCCCAGTATTCCGCCAAAAGTCCCTCTCTCAGACCTATAGCCGGATTGGGGTTTTTATCATTGTACAGGATATTAAACCCTTCGCTTTCGCGATTGCCGAGGAGATAATACCTTGCCTTGATATAATTTACCGGCAGGCAAAGCTCCGTCAAATCAGGAAAACTACCCAGCCCCGATGCCACAAAATCGGGGCCAAGCCGGGGCGACTGCAGCCAATAATCACTGCTTATCTTGCCTTGCATGCGCATTGACTTGTATATAAGCCCACTTGTAAAAACCAATAAAAGCCCCATAGCGCCCATAAGTGGAAGGATGAATTTTGAGGTTGTTTTGGTAGGTTGCTTAAAAAAGGCAGTTGGCAGGGTAGCTATGAGGCCAATGGCTATAGCCAGATTCACCTGGTTACAGGGCCGCTCACCTGGGAAATTCAGGAACGCGTCAATTATGTACATAAGTAACGATGTAAGCAGCGCAAGTACTACAAGGTTGGCATCCTGCCACCCTCCTGCCCGGTTTCGGTTCATTGTCCTGACCAGGATAAACAGCAACAAACCAAAGAGGACAATATAGGCTGCACCGCCTGCCACTCCTGTTTCTGCGGCCATTTCCATAAAATCGTTATGGGTATGCTTGGCTATCCGGTAGTCTTCCAGCAAATACCGGTCATAGGTAATGGCCGTAATCTTCCAGTTACCTATACCACAGCCTGTAAAAGGGTGCTTCTTCACATAATCCCAGGCCTGTCCCCACATCAGCAGGCGGCGATCTGCACTTTGTCCCGAATTACCTATCGTTTCGGCCCTCTCTATTACGTTGGCATATTTTTGTTTGTGCTGGTGGCGGGTTATATGCACCAGCCAGGCATTGGCGGCAAAAAAACCGGCCACAAACAGCACATTGAAAAACACCAAACTGAAATCATAGGCCCTTGTCCTCCACCAACGGGTGATGAGAAAAATATTCACCAGCACTATCAGCAGCCCCATACCCACATAGGTGGAGCGGGTATTTAAGATGAGGATGGTGCATAAGGTGAACAGCAGAGACACATAACCTGCTATCCTGCCCTTTTTATCATCCCCGAACAGGAGGATAAAAACAAAGGGTATTTTCTGCAACAGGTCAGAAGCGGCAAAATTTTTATTGCCCTGGTTCAGCGTAAGGTCGGCCGAAATGATGCCTTCAAGGTTTATCAATCCATGTCCCGCGCTCTGCACCTTGTAAAACAGTATGCCCAGTATCTGCAAAGAAGAAACCATACAAACCAGGCTCATAGCCCAGCCCAGCGCCCGCATCATATATCGGTTATCAGTATCGCCAAGCTGGTAAATAAGAAAAATAACGCCAAAACTGACCAGATAACGCGATCCCACCACTAAGCTTTCAACCCTGTTCACCGCACTGAAAACCGACAGCAGGCAAAACAGGAAAAGCAGGCCCAGAGCCACGAATACCTTATTATGCAAAGGTTTCAAATCCTTGCAGCCACATAACCAAATCGCCGCTAAACCCAATACATTGATTATTGCCAGATAAAGCCATTGCGTACCCATAGCATCAATTGCGCCAATCTGCGGCACAAGGTCGGTAAAAGCAAGAGCGGCCACATAAAATGCGAAAACCTTCATTTTAGGAATGCCTGCGGCGATATCCTTTATTTTTTGTTTCATAACACTGATAGACAGGCCATGAAAGTAATAAAATTATATTACATCGATTAATCCTGTTTTTTTTGGTCGGGGAGGATTGCGGGTATTAGTCTTTTCCTCTTTTTCTGAATCGTTGATTAAACTTATTTTTTGGGGTTTCATTGAAAATTCTGATTCAGACATCCCCCGGGCGTCATTGCGAAGTAAGAAAAAGCTTGAAAAATTGAAATACGAAAATGAAATTCTGAAAAACTCATTCGTGCCTGATTCAATGGTATACACTGGTATGGCTTTTTCAACGCCATAAATAAAATGAATCAAAATTTGCGGAATGTCATTTAGCAAATATGAATTTTGCAACTCTTTCTCTGGGTTATGTAATGCTTAAAGTAACAAATCAACTCATTTTTGCATCTCAGAATTAATCTCCTGAAATATTATGGCAACAGAAACATTTAATGATCAGAAACCGGCATCGGCATTTTTCCTTTTACAAGGCACCTATTCATCCTATACCTGGATTTACCGCGTCACTACAGACCCGGATGACTTCAAAAGGCCTCCTGATATGCTGGGGCTATTCAAGGAATTCGGCGCAACAATCCATGGCATTTGGTATTCGTTCGGGGATTATGATTTAGTGGCGGTTATAGAATTGGAGAAGGCTGAAGACATGGCAGGAATCATGATGGGTCTTAAAGCCGGATGGGACGGCAAGGCATTCGACAAGCTCAAAGCGACACCACTACTCAGCCAGGACGAAGCTGCAAAGGCATGTGGAAAAGCGTCAGATGGCCTCAAAAACTGCAGGGATGCAACTAAGGATGGCCCCTTGAATGAGACGATGGATTATACAATAGCGGCATTCAGCAAATAAACCGATATAGCTGGTAATTTTTGTACCTATTATAATATATCCCTCTGGCACGATTCTTCTTATTGAAGACTCGCTTCTATAAAAAATCAGCCCGTCCCTAATTAGAACTAACATTGATCCAGCCCAATAATTTTGCACAGAAACAGTTTAGGTTTACTAATCTCTATCACCCAAAGTTTCCACATTTTCCCAAGCCATTTAGAGATAAAATTTGTTGCAGACGCTAACAGGTTCAAACGTCAAGCCAAGCGATATTGCCATCATATTTGCTTGCCTCGCCCCTTACCAACCCAGTTCAAATTCCGTCAAGGCGGACTTTGAACCTCCCCTCCTAAAACAGGAGGGGAGTTCCATCAATTGTGGCCAAAAAACAAGTTATTTGTTCATCCAATTGAACAATGCTACCATTTCACCAGTTTTTGCACTTCAGAGACTCCATTACCAATGAGGTTAATGGAATAAACCCCCGCAGGCAGCTTCTGGATATCAATCGTAGTTTCAGCTTGAGAAATAGTATTGGATATCATTTCCTGGCCCAGTATGTTGGAGATCGTGAAATGGGTGAAGGTTCCTTGAGTTGCGCTTATAGTAAGCAGATTAGTAGCAGGATTAGGATATATGGATGCCAGGTTCTGAGCGGTTTTCACTGATTGCACGCCCAATGAACCTACAATATTTGAAACTGTTCCTGTCATCACAACAGGGTTATCATCAAAGAATATCCCTGCATGATTACTGATTACGGTGCCGTTGGGCAAACCGGCAAGTGCATTAATACTGAACTGCACCATTCCATCGCATTGGTTATGGTGGCTGCTGTCAAGCAAATTTATTCCGGGGAAATCGAATTTTACAATATTGCTGCTACCAGATTTATATTGGGTAGTAAACATATTTGCAGAACTCGCCATCAATTTTAAGGAACGCGCATTTACATAATTCGACAAGGTATCCATTACATAAATATTAAGGGCGGTATCATTACCTGTATTTTCAAAGTTAATGGTGTATTGCAGATTTACTCCGGCTGAAATATAGCCCTGTGGGGTAACTGAAATCTCATTAGGGTCGTAGGACGATTTTACGGTATCAATAATTTCATTGTTGTTGTTTGAGGTATCCACATCACTGGCCATGGGAGATACATTAACATGGGTCTGAACAGTATCGCCGGTAAGCAGCCATGCACCTGGCACTTCAAACCATACGCCCATGTAGCCGGGACGCTGATAACCTACGCTACCGGCATCCCAGGTAATTGTATTCCCTGTAACTGAAGTGGGCACAGGATATGCCTCCCTGAAACTGTATTTGGGGCTGTAATTCATAGTCACGGTAGCATTAACCGGGTTGCAATAAAAATTATCTACCACTAAGTTTACGGTATGTCTGTGCCTTCCGGTAAGATCAGAAGAAAATACCCCAAGGTCAAAGGCAGAGGACCCACTGCACCGCATACCAAATGATTTGGAGGGGTTATTGGCCATTAGGGTATCTGTTATGGTACCTGTAGCAGGACAGGTAATTGTTATAGCCGAAGTAGGCAGGGCAGTGAAATTATAAACATCACCAGGATTGCCATAGGCTGTATAATACAGGCCGCTGGTTGCGTTCACGGTATCTATGGTTACACCATTAGAATCCACAACAATTTGCGTGGGGTATGGATTTAAAATATCGGAATGGTTATCGAATGCACAAGTTCCCAATGAGTCGAAATATAGCTGAATCTGGAAGGTTTCGCAGAGAGAAACTACATGAGAATAAGAAATGGAATCAATGGCTGTGGCGCCATCGTATAGTACATGTTTAATGGAGTAAGTACCCGAGGTTGAGAAAGCCTTTGAGAAATCAGCAACCCCTGAATAACCGGTATTAGTGAGCAGGGTATCAAAAGAACCACCATTGCCGTACCAGGTGGTAATATGTTTGCCGGGAGTGTATTTATTGGCAACTGCATTGAAATGGGTACCGCTACAATTATTATCTACAAACACTACAAAGCTGTCAGAAGAATAATCTGGCGTTCCGGTTACTTCCCTTATTACGTTATTGAATGCGTCAGCTAAAAAAATATTTCTGTTCTGGTCAACACATATCGAATAGGGCACATTAAACTGTGCGGCAGTGGCTGGCCCGCCATCCCCTGAATATCCGTTTGTTCCGGTACCGGCAATCGTAGTAATTATGCCAGCATTATCAACTTTCCTTACTCTCAGGTTTGCCTGATCGCATATATACAGATTACCCGATGCATCTGTGGTAAGTGAATAAGGAGTAATGGCAGCTGATACAGCCGGCCCGCCGTCCCCTGTAGTCCCGGTTCCGCCATTTCCGGCAACGGTGGAGATGATACCAAGTGTATTCACCTTCCTTAAGCGCGAATTGCTATTGTCAGCTATGTATATATCTCCATATGGCCCCACCGCTACGTCGGTAACAGATCCAAGACCTGCGGCAGTTGCCGGACCGCCATCGCCCGAAAAGCCCCCTATTGCATTGCCTGCAAAAGTGGTGATTATGCCCGATGTTGACACCTTCCTCACCCGGTAGTTATAGTAGTCGGCTATATAAAGATTCCCCACGGCATCTATCGCAACACCCTGCGGACAATTGATCATAGCCGCCGTAGCAGGGCCGCCATCGCCCGAAAAGCCCATTGCACCGTTACCCGCAACGGTCGTTATGATGCCCGATGTACTTATTTTCCGTATCCTTGAATTGGAATAATCACTGAAATACAGGTTACCCGCATTATCAAGTATACAACCGTTAACAAGGTTACTAAGGCTGGCTGCAGTGGCGGGGCCGCCATCACCACTATACCCGTTAAGGCCATTACCACCTATGGTTGTTACAATACCCGCGGTGTTAACCATACGTATCGCGGCATTATTACCATCGGCAATATATAAATTACCCGCGCCATCCCTGGCAACCCCGTAAATACTGTGAAAACTGGCAGCGGTAGCAGGACCGCCATCACCGCTATAGCCCCTTGTGCCATTGCCTACAATGGAATTAATAACCTGGGCCTGGACAAAAGACCCAGCGCAAATTACAAAAAGAGCAAATATGCACTTCCCTATCCAGGAAATGAACTTTGGAGTAATATTCATTTTCATAAGCATTCAATTGAGCAAATAAATATTTTTGATAACACCCGTTAAAGACACTAATAAGTAATTTAAGGTTGGGTAATCACCTTAAAGATACAAAATATTTTATTCCATAACGTTTAAATAGTACATAAACAAGGTTCATTGGCTCACTTCTCCTTATTTCCACCAGATTGCTCCAAAAGGGCTATTGGAATTTGCGGATAAAGATCCGGATGAAGCGAATAAGGTTTTTGTAGTCCCGGCAATTTGCCGCCATTTTACTTAGGTGGCGATAGCGCCGGTCAACTCAGTATTTCTATTGGGCTAATCCCCCTATTTCTACCAAACGCAAATCATGGCCTATCCTAACCACTAAAATCATTGCATTTCATTATATCATTCTAATCAAAACTCAAGACAATAATCATATCATGCAGTAAAATTCAAATTTAGATCTATTTTGCATTATATAAACTTTTTTCAAAAGAGGGCAAGTTTACCAAAAAAATGCGCAAATATTTTATGAGCATTATTGATTAACTCATTGAATATCAATAGCGATTTTCAAAAGGAATTGAGTAAAAAATTCTTAAAAAGTGTGCAAAGTCCTCTCTCACAAACCCTCCACTTAAAATTTTATGCCTATACAACCCTGCAGGTTCCTGACCGGAATCAATCTTCAACCAAATAACCACTGAGCTAAGCCCATACGCGCTTCCCAACCTTAACAAATTTGTTTTCTTAACTTTATTAACTTCGCGCTTCCAAAATTAATTTTATATCCGCAAAAATGAAAAAAATACTAACGGTAACGGTATTGGTTTTTTATAGCCTTCTACAGACTGCAAGCGCCCAGAATGACCCCAAAGCTAAAACCGTTCTTGACGCGGTTAGTAAAAAAGTAAACAGCCTTAAATCCCTTAAAGCCAGTTTCGCACTCAACCTCACAGGTGGCAAAGGTGGAAAAGTAAACGACTCCAAAAAAGGAACAGTATCACTCAAAGGCCAGAAATACCATATTGAACTCAGCGGCCAGGAAATCATCTGCGATTCTAAAACAATCTGGACCTATTCTAAAGAAACCAAGGAAGTACAAGTAAATAATTTCAACCCGGATGAGCAAAACATGTCGCCGGCCAAACTGCTAACCAACTTTTATGACAAAGAATACAGATATACCTATATAGGCGAGCGCAAAGAACAAGGAAAAAATTGTGATATTATAGAACTCACCCCTCTTGACCGCACAAAACAGGTCACTAAAATAGAATTGATGGTTGATAAGGCTTCTTCGATGATTGCAGGTGGAAACATATGGCAGAAAAACGGGAATAAAATGCAATATACAGTGAGCAATTTTAGCCCCAATGCCCCAATCCCTGATACCTATTTTTCATGGAACCCCAAAGACCATCCCGGAGTTGAAACCGTAGATTTAAGGTGATTCCTTAATAAAATGGTATAAATCATTTATATTTTCATCCGGTTTATGTTCCCGCCTGGCAAGATAAAGCGGATTTTTAGGGGTTAAACCCGGATTTGGAGTTTGTTCTACGAACTAAATCTCTTCAAATCCCGCCACCATCCGCAACAAAAAAACCGGACTGGATAAAATAAGCCCTCCACCTCGGCCAGACGGCTACGATGTCATCATACTTATAACCCAGCTTTTCAACCATCACTGTTTTGCCTTCATCAAGCGTGTGACCATCCTTCAATATAGATAAAAAAGCAAATTGCGAATCATTAATCGGGAACAAACCAAGCCGGTAATTGATCCTGGTAACCACACAATAGCTTTGTGAAGGGAAAGGCAGTTCAGGCTCCTTTTTGCCCACAAAATCAAGATAGTACGCACAAATAGGATATTGGTGTTTAAACAGATGAAACACGGGCACCAGCTTCAAGGCTTCATCAGGAGTTTCAGCCGGCGCGCCTGACGGGTTTGAATCGGAATATTCATCAAATATCTGGGAAAGCTGATATTCAAAGCCTGCCAGTTCAATCATAAAATCGGGCCAGCTTTCTTTATTTTCTTCCCCAGCATCTGGCCGGGTTTCTTCAAGGAAGGCGGGAAACCTTCGGCCCAGGCTGTTTAGGGTATAACTTGCTGAGGGATAAACTTCAAGAAACTGGTCGGCAAAAGCCTGGAACAGGTCTTCACCCAGGGCATAAGCCAGCGCGCTGAACTGATTTTTCATACAATCCCTCAGGCGGGATATATAACTGTGCCGGTAGATGTTCAGGTGGTTTACTGCGCCCAGCCTTTTGGTAGCTTTCACCCGGTCTTCTACCTCAGCCATATCTGAATCCATACCCAACAAGGGTCGGTCTGGTTGCATGAGAATGCCTTGCATCCAGTTTTGCAATTCCGACAAAGAAAAATTTTCAGGCTCCATTTGGTTGTTTTAGGAGATAAAAAGGGTAAACAATCAGGAAGCCCATTGAATATCATTAATCAGGAAATCAACCGGGTTTGATACCACGGCATCCTTATAAACCGAATCAATGTCTGGCTCAGGTTTACCGGGCAGATGCTGCATGTATTGCCTGGCCTTTAGGAGCTCGGTATGGTACTCTTCAAAATCAGGAATATTGCTGTCCCATTCAAGCAAGGTAGCTACCCCGCCGGTAAGTTTCCAGGCCAGGTTATAGAGTTGCCATACATCCGGAACCACCTTGCGGTCGTGGGTATCAATTATATATTCCCCGCAATGCTGATGCCCTGCAATATGCATCTGCACTATGCGGTCATGTGGCAGTTGATTAATATAAAATGCCGGGTCAAAATCGTTATTAAAGCCCGATACATATACATTATTCACATCAAGCAGCAAGCCGCAGCCGGTTTCTTCGGTCATATACCTGAGAAAATCCCATTCATTTATGGTTGACTGCCTGAAGGTAAGATAGGTACTTGGGTTTTCAAACACTATTGGCCTTCCCATAAAATCCTGCACCTCATTTACCCTGCGGCAAATATGAGCCAGCGATTCCTCGTTCAGGGCTACCGGCAACAGGTCATGGGTATTAAGGCTATTTACGCCCGTCCAGCAAAGGTGGTCACTTATCCACAAGGGGTTTATTTCACCGGCAAGCCTTTTCAGTTTTTCCAGGTACTCCTTATTGACCGGGTCGGTACTGCCAATGGAAAGCGATACCCCATGCATTACTATGGGGTATCGCTCCGCTATTTTTTTTAAAACATTACGTGGCCTGCCGCCCGAATCCATGAAGTTTTCTGAAATCACTTCAAACCAGTCAACCGGCGGGTTATGTTCCAGGATATAATTAAAATGCTTGCTTCTCAAACCCAGTCCCAGACCGGGATTGGGAAGACCTAATATAGTATCCCGGTAATTGTCGCTGTTCATTTATAAATATTTCATTCTTTTCTAAGGAACGATGACAAACCCTTATTATTATATAAAATGTAAGGGCAAATTACAATTTCAGGGTGTTTTATGCCCATCTGTAATAGTAATAACTTCCCCGTTGCAAAGCTTTTTAGAATTATCATTGGGGTTATTAAAACCGAATGAGCAGTATTTATTGCCGCTGTTGCCGCAGGAATCGTAAGAACCGGTTGCAGATACCGAGGTGAGCCAATTCTGTTTTGGGCCGCAAGGGTCTGGAGAGTTCCCAAAATCCCGGTTCGATTTTTTCATCCTTTCTTCAAATAGCTTGCGTGCAAGTTTCCAGGTACTCTTACCCGTGTTTTCTCCCTGGGTGCTGAAACGTTCAGCCTGGATTGGCACTGCACAACTACCCTGCCAGGCACAGTCATTAGCGCCGGGCTTCATTTGTTCATGGCCGTCACCATAAAGGCCACAGCCACCCTGGCCTCGGCAATTGTTCAGTGTATGACAAACATGAGTTGCCGCTGTAGCGCAATAACCCATTCCGGCGCAGGCATTGGTACCAAAACGGTCATGCCCCCTACAGGCATTCAACCCCATGCAAACATGCAGCTCCACGGGTGGCGTAACAGATGAAGCAGAAGCAGAAGGGGTTGAGGCTGTTCCTGAACCGCCGCAACCCGATGAAACCGGAAAATATTGAATGATAGCCATAATAGTATTGGTTTGATTTTTATGGTTTGAATAAATAGTTTATTTTTATTAAAGCAAGATATCGGGTAAGGAAGTTATTCTTGAGCCAAGATAACTTATAGTTGGGAAAACAGCAACAGCAGCATTGTAAAGGGCCACGAGCTGT
>Ga0364867_10309_pt1 | contig 30294 bp, 31 predicted proteins | sample ExccelAu500001D4_3_FD_206915 | JGI IMG/M metagenome (GOLD analysis project Ga0364867, IMG submission 206915) | Enriched cells from Trout Bog Lake Hypolimnion, Wisconsin, USA - BchlTB.Aug13.5000.01.D4 | ecosystem: Environmental > Aquatic > Freshwater > Lake > Hypolimnion/Profundal zone | place... | reverse complement strand
AGGAGTAAAAATCCGAACCCCTTTTGACAGCCTCCTTCAAGAGCGATGGAGCGACCTCACTTCAACTATGCCTGAATCCTGGGTTTCTGCGGCTAAACAAGCAGCACGCCAAGAAACGCCTCTTGAGAAAATTGTAAGCCGACTCGTCATTGAATCGAATCTTTAGGGTTTAATCTTCAAATTCGGCCTAGAAATTTACTACTTTCCTCGAAGATATAGTTTCGAAGGCGGTCTTGAATTTTAGGATCTAGTTTTAGAAACTGAATCCCTATTTTATAGGTCACTTTATTTAAAGTTTGTTGCAAGACTTGCGAATGACGGACTTCTGCCTCTGTGTGAATAATAATGCCGTTCACTACTACTTCTAATCTTTTTATTTTTTTGACTGAACTCAGAAGAGTGAAGTCCGACTCTGCATCGAGATAAACCCCCATTCCTCCATCAGAGATATTAATCGGTGCCCCAAAAACAACCGCATCATCTATTAAGTGCATGGTACAAACCGTTGTTTGAGATGCAGAAAGAGGAAGTCTAAGGCTTGTTCGCCGCTGAACCTTAAAAACCTTCTCCACCTTGAAGTTCATATTTGCGGTTTCACCTTTTCGCATCTCTCCTTTAAAAAAAAGAACTTCTGTAGGGAGATTCAAAGTGAATAGAAAATCGGTAATTCCGGCGCTCGTGACATCCTTCTCAAATTTCACCCCGCCCTCTTCCTTCGAAACCGAAATAAAATGAAGGCCATGTGATTCGAGAACTTTGGTGACTCGCGAAACAAATTGAAATTTTTGGCCAGAGGTCCACACCTGAAGACGGGCTTTTGTTGGAATGGCAGATTGAAGCATCACTTCAAGATCCTGTGGTCTCACTGGATCAAAGGCCTGATTAGAATTCGATTGGGCGGGTGTCGTCATCTTCTTTTCTCCTAGTATTCAACTCTCCGTGGAATACCGCTGATCCATGAATTGATATAAAAACTGATCCACCATCGAAGGGTCGGGGACTTTAGCCATCATTCCATACATCGCAGCCATTCCCTCTGTTGAAGTTTCAGGATGGCTTTTCACATATTCAACTGAGTCTTTTAAATCAGCTAGAAACTGGGGAATGATTTCAGTATGGGCTGGGGTCACCATCAAATGTAAACACGTTGGCTTTTGCTGTCGATCGATATACCAACCTCGTGCTTGCATTTGGTCCGCGACGGCGTACACATCAAATCGACTTGATGTGAAGCCAAATATCGTCATCTCAGGCTTTCCGACCATTTCAAAACCCAATGCAAGAACCCCTTCCTGAAGCCTTCGAGTATTGTCCAAACACGTTTTTCCGATTTTTAAGTAACCCTCTTCTCCAAAACACATGAGTGTTGCCCAGGCTGCTGCGATTGAACCCGCAGGGCGAGTGCCCGGCATGGAAGGAGACGCAAATGCCCCTCCAGGCCATTCACTCAGAACAAAAAATTGATGGCGTCGGATTTCTTTATTCCGATAGAGAACGATGGAAGCGCCTTTTGCGGCGAATCCGTACTTGTGAAGATCAGCAGACATTGAGGTCACCCCAGGCACTGTAAAATCAAAATCAGGGATGGGCTCTCCCAATTTTTTCAAAAAGGGAAGAATGAATCCGCCTACGCAGGCATCCACATGCATCCCAATTTTTTTTTCCAATGCTAAAGCTGCAAGTTCACGGATCGGATCAATCACTCCATGAGGATATTGAGGAGCAGAGCCCACAATAAAAATCGTGTTCGGAGTAATGAGTTTTCGTACTGCGGAAACATCGACTCGATAGTCAGGACGTAGAGGTGCTTTAATCAACTTCACATCAAAATAATGTGCGGCCTTATCAAAGGCAGGATGAATCGATTCCGGTACAATCATTTCGGGCGCTTTAATTTCGGGTTTTTTCACACGAGCCCAATCGCGATAGGTCTTCGTGGCCATGAGAATCGACTCGGTGCCACCAGAAGTCATTGTCCCACATACCTCAGGATCACTCCCGCCCAGAAGATTCGCCGCCATCGCGACGACTTCAGATTCATATTTTTTTAGACTCGGAAAAGCCGAAGGATTGAGACCGTTTTGGTGAAAATATATTTCATAGGCCTTTTTTAAAAAATCAGTATGTTCATCACTCGCATGATAAACGAGACTCCATGTTCGCCCTTCGTGCCAACGCGTATCGTGATCATGAAGGGTCTGAAGTGTCTTTAAAATTTCTTCGCGTTCAATTCCGCGCTTCGGAAGCTGGGTGACTGGTGAATTCGAATTCATACCCTTCTAGGTTAACGACCTGGATGAAAAACAGCAAGATCCCTTGATTCTTTCGCTTTCTTAAGTGCTTCGACCGTCAAAATCTCGCCAAGTCTGCTTCCTTTATCAGTCCACGTTCGAGCGCCTGTTGAGCAAGCTCTTTGCGATAAACTGGGTGCGCAACCTGAATCAAAGCCAACGCACGATCACGCTCAGATTTCCCAGATAAGTTAGCAACACCGTATTCGGTTACCACGTGAGTCACCATTTCATGAGGGGTAGTGACGGGCCCTCGGTATAAATCCATGGTGATCGTAGAAACGGTACCGCCCTTCGCCGTTGAACGAATCGCGATGATCGCCTTTCCATATTTTGACTTTGAGGCTCCTGACATAAACTCAACCTGTCCACCGGAACTCGACATCCGTTTTCCATCAGGTCCAATCATGGCGTTCACATTTCCGTAAAGATCAACCTGTAACGCCGTATTCACTGCATGGAAATGCTCAATGCCAGCAACACGTGCAGGATCGTTGATATATCCCGTCTCTTCAAAACGGACGTACTCGTTATGATCAAGCCATTTGTAAAGACCATCCGACCCATACGCAAAACCCGTCTCTGCGCGAGTAATCACTCCCGCCTTCATAGAATCCATCAGAGGATCCCCGAACATTTCTGTAAAGGCGCGGATATCTTTTTTTCCAGACCGAACCAGACCATCCGTCAACCCTCCAAATATATTTCCAATTCCAATTTGAAGGGTCGAGCCTGAGTCAATCAAGTCCCCTAAGTAGTTCCCAATTTTAGTTTCCACATCAGTCAGGGGAACTACAGCCGGCCCTGCTAAAGCGACGTTACTTGTAAATTTGGACGCGATTTCAGATTCCAATAAATAATTTTTTCCCGTCGTAAAAGGTACATTCGGATTCACTTCCGCTATCACCTTTATATTCGGACGTGCACGTAAAATAGACATAATCATATCATTATTGGGCCCTAAACTGTAATGCCCGCTCGCGTCCGGTGGAGACACTCTCACAATCATCGCATCATATTGAAAACTATTGTGGCCCTCTGCTACAAGTTTTGGAAAGTCTCCCAAGTAGCCTGGTATGACATCTACCTTTCCCTCGTGATAAACTTTTCTTAAATTTCCTCCTAAAAATAAGCCATGAATTCGAATTTGATCTCCGCTCGCTGAAACCGCGTTTTGAATAGCCGATTCACTGATCCCATTCACAAGCAGGTGAATATCAACTCCGCCTGGAAGAGTTCCCGCATATTGAACAAGCGCGGTAAATCCCTCTGGACTTGCACCCGCAGCGATCGGAAAAAATATTTTTGCTTTATTCGGAATGACCTTCATCGCCTGGAGAATCGGACTATCCGGCGGCAACCCCAACCCTTTAATCACATTGATATAGGGAATTTTAGGATTGGGCGGCAGGTATTTTTCAATCTCTGAAAAAGCTTCTTTTCCCTTAGCCCCATTCAAGAAAACGAAAATCGAAGTGTGTCTTTCATTTGCAGCATGAACGAGCCTTCGTCCAATCTCAAAGTGGGCCATAGAGCGAGACATTCCAAGCTCAGAAAATAAAAATTTCCGGTTTGCATCAGGTTCATTCAGTGCAGTGGTTCCGAGTTCAATCGTGCTCGTCCACGCCACACAATTGTCAGCCTTACATTTTGCGCGCAGATCTTTGTTCGCTAGAAAAATTTCAACATTGGCTTTCTCAGCATCAGTTAAGCCTAAGATATGTGAAAACCCAAAAACAGGGGCGTCAGCCCCCAATGGATTTTTCCCAAACAGCCATTGGGCTTTCCAAGCTGAATAGGAGAGGTCGGGTCTTCCCCAACGATAAATCGGCGCCGTCATTTCCGCATCAGGGCGAAAGACTCCAGTAATGTAGCCTGCCGATTCCCCATTGGTAGCGATTTTTTGTTGTTCCCACGCAAACTCTAAAACAAGACTAGCTGCGATTCCTTCCTTGGGGGATTTTCGAAAATTAAATTTTTCATAATAGTCTTTCATAAGCGCCTCGTCAGTCATATCAAGACCGACCACCAGTCGCTGTACTCTACGTTCAAGGGGCCCCACTTCAATCACCCTCATGGGAAGGTGATGAGCGATTGCGAACTCCTGCACCGCCTCATTCGTTAATGCACCCGTCTCAAAACCCTTATTTCGTGAAGCCTGTAAAATTCCACGACATAAAACATCGCGATCTACGACTTCTTCACCTAAGCCCTCGATTAATTCCGCGCCATCCGCTACACCGCCGCCATAGGCCGCCTCGATGATATTAAATGGAGCGGCGACTGGGCCCAAAAACCCCAGCTGAAGACCAAGCGACAATACGATCGAGAGAAAAAATAGTTTATGGATTCTTAGGTTCAACATTTTTTACGTCCTCGTTTTTTTTAAACGGATGTACTCCGACCGCATCCCAACTCGTAAATTTTCCACGGGCCTGATAACTCGCATTTTCGAAAGACTTCTCCTTTGAAAGAAGTTCATAAATCAGAATCGCCGTAGCGCGAGCGTGAGCCGCATCGCCAACCCCGATGGATCCTGAAATTTGGAGTGATTTAAAAAGTTTCGAATACTGTTCACTGATCCAGAGCCCATAAACCCAATTTAAAAAATAGACTTGATCCTGTGGTAAAATAGAGATTCCCTCACTCTTTAGTTTTTGAAAGAAATAAGGACGAGTTTTCACATCACCTAACATCTCCGGATATAATTTTTCTTCTATCATCGGGGCCATAATAAGCGCGCTATTCGCCTGATTGATAAATCGATTAACGTCGGAACGGGCCAGAAACGCGTCCAGATCTTGTATCCCGAAAGATTTAACTTGAGCACGAAGTTCCATAACCTGGCTATCAAGCCGCGTTCCGTTACAAAAAAGGAAACAATGCTCGCCACTCTTCAGGAGATTATTCAAACCTTCCTTTGGACTTTCACCACCAAACGTAAAGGGAACACGGATGATTCCAGCCCTTCTCATCCTTTGATAAAGAATCGCAATTTTTTGTTCTTCTAATGTTACGCGATAGGCTACTTCTAGAATAACAGCTGAATCTTTATCTCGACGCTCTAAGTAATCTCCCAAACCTCTCCATGCGATTCCTGTTTCATGAAATTCTCCAAAATTTCTAGCCCCGGGGGTATCGACGTCGATGATTTGATCCATGAGCCGAAAACTACCGTGATCATTGGTCCAACCCGGTTGTAAATACACCTGAATTCCAATCGAATTTTCTAGAAATTCATTCACCACTGGATTTTTGTAAGTTTTAGTATTCACTTCCAAAACCGAAATGGATCCCGCGGGGGTATCCTTCAAGAACGCCGGAAAATTTTTCTCGCCTTTAAATTTTTCGATGAGAACCTTTCGTACGTCGGTCGCTTTGACAATTTCTTCAGAAGAATTTTCTGGCTTAAGAGCCCCAACGCACCATGGATCTCTAGCATCCTTCCCCTGGGCATTGAGCATTCCGAAAAGTACGAAGCCGAGTAGGATTGAAAATTTTCTCATTTTTTCGTTTCCGTATCTAAAAATTTATTTACAGTATCTAAAAATTTTTCTTTCTGAGTGCGGTGCACACTATGAGTCGCATCCGAGATCACAACCACTTTAGCATCCGGTCGATGAGTTTTAAGATGATCAATTCCTTTTCCAAAAAGAACCGCATTTTTACCGTCATCCGCTGCAATAAAAAGAAGAGGTGATTTAATCGAAATTAGCGCACTCGTTAAATCCTCTTGAAGACCTTGAGATTCGTACAGAGGAACAGATGGATTCACGTGTGTGAAAGTATAAAAGCCTTCCGAATCTCGTTCAAACCCTAAGTAATTGAGATCTTCTCCTGTGAGCGGCCCCACACGTTTTTCCGCCTCAAAAATTGCCTGTGACGGCGAATGTTCTTTAATTTGAGGAAGGCGTTTTAGATTTTCGGAATACAATTCATTGTCGGGAAGGGGCGTCCTCCGCCCAATCATATGCATATCCTCAATCATCACCGACTGAGTTCTCTCAGGGAAAAGTGCACCAAATTTCGCTACGGTTCTTCCTCCCATTGAGTGACCCAAAACGTGGGCTTTAGAAACGCCGAGATGATCTAACAAAACGAGGAGATCATGAGCCAATGTCGTCGATGAAAAATTTCGACCTCGTGCAGGCGTTAGCCCATGCCCACGCTGATCATAGAGAATGACCTGGTATTTACGTGCTAACTCGGGCGCGATCTCACTCCAGGTTGTTAAATCTCCACCTAAACCATGAACAAGCACGATCGTTTCTTTATGGCCCGCTCCCTGAACCTGGTAGTGAATTTCTGCGGCAGTCAGTGCCTCATCCGGAGAATAAGTATCTTTTCCTTCACGTATTAAACTTAAAATGCAGACTGCACTACGCGAATCTTTTTCGGCGCTTTCTGTTTTCATGGGCGATAGAGAAATACCAACCCCCATCAGGAGAACTTGTAAAAAAATTGCCCGGTCCGTAAACGCAGTTTTTCTCCTAGGTCGATCACCCATATCTCGATTTATCGACAAAATGGGTAAGAAGATTGAGGAGTTCTGCCATTTTTTACCTACACCACCATGTCAAGAAGCTGACAGGCGAAGTAATGATGAATTTCCCATTTCGATTTAAATTTCAAAGTAGAATCAAGTTATGAACACCCTTGCCCCACTCATGCTCATTGTCTTTCTAGCGAATGGCGTTGAAATGATCGCTGGTTTCGGATCGACCCTTTTAGCACTTACTTTTGGGGCGCTTCTTTTCCCCATTGAGGAACTCGTTGCGGTTTTAGTTCCACTCAACCTGATCCTCTCAGCCTACATTGTAATGCGTTACGGCGGTCAAATTCATAAACGAATGCTTTTTAAAAAAATACTCCCTTTTACGCTCCTCGGAATGCCTCTCGGAATTTATCTCTTTCGTTATTCTAATGAACTCCCCTTGGGCCTTATTTTCGGTATCACCGTCATTTTCTTAGCGGGATTCGAATTATTTAGAATCTTTCGATCCTCCTCGGAAGATTCTAAAAAACCACTCGCGGTTTTATGGGGCTCCGTCGTCTTATTTATAGGCGGCATTATGCAAGGCCTCTATGCCAGCGGTGGACCGTTTGTGGTGTACTTCACCTCGCGCTCGAGTCTCAATAAAGGCCAGTTTCGGAGTACGCTTTCTCTCCTATGGCTGATCCTCAACATCGTTCTCACCTTCAGTCTGGTGAATTCTGGAAAAATCGATTCGGAATCACTCCAATATTCTGCTTATCTTTTGCCTTTTGTTCTTGGGGGAATGTTTGTGGGCTCAAAAGTTCACCATCACCTCTCCGAGGAGCTTTTTAAAAGAGGAGTTTATATTTTATTGTTTTTTGCGGGATTCAGTTTAGTTTACAAAAATATCCATCATTAATCTCAATATTTCGAAGGAGACTGCACCATGATTCAACTACGACGATCCAAAGAGCGTGGCCACTTTGACCACGGCTGGTTAAACACTTACCATTCTTTTTCTTTTGCGGACTATTACGATCCCGCCTTCATGGGATTTCGCACCCTCCGTGTGATTAATGAAGACGTTATAGGTCCTGCTCAGGGTTTTGGAACCCATCCTCATCGAGATATGGAAATTGTCACCTATGTTCTTTCGGGAGCGCTTGAACACAAAGACTCTATGGGAAATGGATCTGTCATTTCAGAGCACGAAGTTCAATACATGAGTGCGGGAAGCGGCATCCTTCATTCGGAATTTAACAGTTCTAAGAAAAGTTCCTGCCACCTCCTTCAAATTTGGATTTTGCCGAACCAGAAAAATGCAATTCCCCGTTATGATCAAAAAAACTTTACGCGTGACCAGAAATTGAATCGATTACACCTCTTCGTATCTGAATCGGGGGAGGATGGCTCGATTTCGATTCGCCAGGATGTTAAGATTTTCGGGTCGATTTTAGAGAAAAATATCAAGGTCAATTACCCCCTGAATCCCGCTCGCCATGCCTGGGTTCAAGTGGCGAAAGGCGCCATCGAACTCAACGGAGAACGTCTCTCCCAAGGGGATGGGGCTGCGATTTCTGAAGAAAAACAAATCACATTTCAAGGACTCGAACCTGAAAGTGAATTTGTACTTTTCGATTTAAACTAGGAGATATGAAGATGAAATCGACGTTAAAATGGAAAGGGAACTATACCCTTGAAACACAAACCAGGAATCACACGCTCACTCTCGATCTACCTGATCACGGGGGAAAAAACCTAGGCCCCACGCCTAAGGAAATTCTACTGCCTGCGATCATGGGCTGCACCGCTCTTGACGTCATCAGCTGGATTCAAAAATATAAAATTGAAATCGAGTCGTTTCAAATGGAGAGCGAAGCGGGTACACGGCAGACCCACCCTAAGGTATTTGATCAAGTGGAACTCATTTATGAAATTAAAATTAAGAATTTCAATCGCGAGGCCCACCTTCCAAAAGTCCTGGAAGCCGTTGACCTTTCCATGACGAAGTTCTGTGGGGTGAGTGCGATGATCGCTTCCACTTCTCCAATTTTTTATACGATTCGAGTGAATGGCGAGATCGAAGGGCGCGGAGAGGCTAAATTTTAATTTCATGAAAGCGCATGGGTGCTCCTGTTTTTTAAAAAATCACTCTAAATTTTCTATGCCTGCTTCTGCGTCAACATCATCAGCGTCTGAAAGTAAATCGTCATACATCTGCGCGACACTCAAACGACAAAATGCACGCTCGCTAATCGCCAATGTTCCCTGAGATTTCGCGTATTTTTTAGTGCAGAGGTCACTCGTTGAAGAGACTATTTTTTGAACTTCAGAACTTGCAGCGTTGATTCGCTGTTCGCAAGGCACCATCGCTGCGCTTACAAATTGAGAATCCATGCTTGATCCCCTTGCACACGCGATCGCTAGATCACTGGCCTCACCGCACGTTTTCTTACTTGCAATCGCCTCTTGAACCTTTACAGCGAAATTTTCGGTCCCAAACGGAAAGGGACACGAACCCGAAGCTTGGGAACTCACAGCACCGAGAAAAGCTAAAGTACAGAGTAAAAATTTCATGAAAAATCCTCAATTTGTTAATAATTTAAACAAGTTAAGAACATTTTTTAGAAAAATTTCCTTAACAACTTGTCAGAATATATCCTATTTTAACGCGATGCGCTATTTATTTTTAAAACTCAAAGGGGCCGCGGACAATCGCCATTCAGGAGCAGCCAGGCGGCGACTGAATCCTTGAGCTGATATCCTCGCGGCACATCTGTCCCGACTCTGTCACCCTCACTGATCACAGGGCACAAGATCACCGCACACTTAATTATATGACAAACCCGCTTCAGCCTTCTTAATTTGCTCAAGAACTGCAGCGGTTCCCGTCCCGCCCTCACTCTTCCGGGCATTCATTACCGAAACATGCTTCACGAGTTCAATTACTTTTTCAGTGTAAAGCGGATGAATCGATTGGAGCTCCTTTAAGCTCAGGTCTTCAATTCCTTTTTTATTTTGGACACAGAATTTTACCGTCCGACCGGAAACTTCGTGCGCTTCTCGAAACGGCATTCCTTGGGTCACCAGAAAATCGGCGAGATCCGTTGCGTTTGAAAAATCACTTTTGAGAGAAGAAGCCATACGCTCGGTCCTAAAAGCCGCGGTCCGGAGGATCAAGTGCATGAGCCGCACCGAAGAAAGTGTTGTATCCACGCCTTCAAATAGGAAGGTTTTATCTTCTTGCATGTCCCGGTGATAAGACAAAGGAAGCGCTTTCATGAGCGTGAGCGCTCCCATCAGCGCGCCATAAACGCGACCGACTTTTCCCCGAACCAGTTCCGCAACATCTGGATTTTTCTTCTGAGGCATGATGCTTGAGCCAGTCGTAACTGAATCATCAAGCTTCACAAACCCAAACTCAGGCGTACTCCAAAGGATCAGTTCATCCGCCCAGCGCGAAAGGTGCATCATGATTATCGAAGCCGCTGACAGGTACTCGATCACAAAATCCCGATCCGAAACGGCGTCGAGCGAATTCTCCGTGGGTTCCGAAAAACCGAGTTCCGTTGAGGTTTGGTTTCGGTCTAAAGGAAATGGAGTTCCAGCTAACGCTGCCGACCCCAGCGGCATCTTGTTGACCCGCTTTTTTAAATCTGCAAGCCTGCTTCGATCGCGAGAAAACATCCAGAAATACGCGAGTAAATGGTGAGCCAACGACACGGGTTGGGCGTGCTGAGTGTGAGTGAGCCCGGGAAGAACAACCTCAGTCGAAGTTTCCGCTTTTTTCAAAATCCAAGCCTGAAACCCCTTCAATTCGTAGTCGAGCTTTTCAATCTCGGCGCGGAGATAAAGCCTCACGTCCGTCACTACCTGATCGTTTCGAGAACGCGCAGTATGAAGTCGTCCTGCGACGGCTCCAATTTTCTGAGTCAGAAATTTTTCAATTTCAGAATGAATATCTTCGGCCTTTGGATCAAAAGGACTCACTCCTTTTTCCAAGGACGCTTGAATATCCCCTTTTACTCCGTTTAAACCTTCAATAATCAAAGAAGCATCGGACTTCCCGATGATCCCTTGATTTCCAAGCATCCGGGCGTGGGCAATCGATCCTTGAATATCGACTTCCCAAAGTCGTTCATCCAGACCGATCGACGCAGTAAAAACCTCGACTTCGCGATCCGTTTCTTTATCGAATGCGCCACCCCAGAGTTTTGTCATCGATTTTAAAGCTTCTTTTGAAGTTGGAAGAACATGCGCTGCTGCATCCCGAACGTCTTCACCATCCCGGTCGACTCACGTTGATCGAAAGTCGTCGTGTCGAACGATGCAAGATCTTCGTTATAAAGAGCCCAAGGTGATTCCCGTCCACAAACCGTGAGTGAACCTTTGTAGAGTTTGAGATTCACCGAGCCCGTCACACGGGTCTGAGTTTTTTGTATAAACGCTTCGAGTGCATCCTTGAACGGATCCCACCAAAGACCTTTATACGCAAGCTCACTCCACTCCGCATCGATCTTCTCTTTAAATTTCAATTCATCGCGAGTAAGGGTCAATGCTTCAAGGGCCTTATGAGCGGTGAGAAGAACCACGGCGGCTGGACATTCATAGTTCTCACGAACTTTGAGTCCGAGCATTCGGTCTTCCATCACGTCGATCCGACCGATCCCATTATCACCAGCAATTTGGCTCATTTTTAAAATCAGCTGAGCGGGAGAATACGTCGTTCCGTTGATCGCGACAGGCACGCCATTTTTAAAATCTAATTTCAGTTCAGTGACTTTATCGGGAGCGTTTTGGGGAGATTTCGTCCACTGAAAAATTTCTTCAGGAGGAGCAAAATTTGGCTCTTCAAGTCGTCCTCCTTCGATGGAGCGGCCCCAAAGGTTCTCATCGATCGACCAAATTTTATCGAGAGACTGTTTAATCGGCACACCTTTTTTCTGGGCGTATTCGATTTCCCATTTTCGAGTCATATTATTTTCTCGAATCGGAGCATGAATAATCGCATCCGGCATGAGCGCGCGAATTCCGTACTCAATTCGGAACTGGTCATTGCCTTTTCCGGTGCACCCATGGGCGTAGGCATTCGCGCCCAACTTTGCTGCGACTTCAACAGCCTTTGCTGCGATCAGAGGACGCGCGATCGAGGTTGAAAGCGGGTACCCTTCATAAAGGGCGTTCGCTTGGATGGCCTTGAAGCAGTAGTCTTTTGCGAATTCTTCTTTTGCATCCACCGTATAGTGCTCGGTGCCCATGATTTTCGCTTTTTCAGCGGCCTGCTGGATATCTTCCGGCGGCAAACCCACGTCGACCGTCACGGTGACGATCTTTTCATACCCAAACTCTTCCTTCATGAAGGGAATGCAAATAGAGGTATCTAACCCCCCAGAATAAACCAAAACGACCTGTTTCTTTGATGCGCTCATCGGCGTCTCCTTTTAGCTTGCCCCTATTTATGCATAATTATCCATATTAGCAAGCATAAAACGCTTGACTCCCCCTCGCTTTGCGAATAAATATGCGTTGTAATGAATAATTATGCGCCAAAACACAAACTTGCGATCGTCGGAGCCCGAGGGTATTCGGGGCTCGATCTCGCGCGCATTCTCCTCAATCACCCCGATGCCGAACTCACCACCGTGTTTTCAAGCGATGGAAAAGACTTCTCGCTGTCTTCGTACTTACCTGAAAAGGCAGCAAGGAACGTCGAAACAAAACCTCTTTCCACCCTCTCGGCCGAGTTGAAAAATCTCCACACCATTTTTCTCGCAACCCCCGCGGAGGCCTCACTCGAACTCGCTCCAAAGATCATCGAAAGCGGCGTGAACGTGATTGACCTTTCAGGTGCTTTTCGCCTCGAAGAATCTCTTTACCCAAAATGGTATGGATTCGAACACACGGAAAAAAAACTTTTAACGGAAGCCGAATATGGACTCGTTCCTTTTGCCTCACCTTTTAAAAAGAACCAAGGCCTTCTCGTTTCAAACCCCGGTTGTTTCGTGACGAGTGTGCTTATGGGAATTCTCCCGCTTCTAAAATCGGGGGTGATTGATCCCACGACTCTCGTGATCGATTCTAAATCCGGCACGAGTGGAGCCGGAAAAAAAGCGGCCGAAAATCTCCTTTTTACAGAAGTGGACGGAGAATGCCTTCCCTATAAAATCGGCGGCCACCAACACTTTCCAGAAATTTGCGCTTACGCTGAGAAATTTTCAGGTGTTAAAATCGACCCTCATTTTTCAACCTCTCTCATTCCCGTGAGGCGTGGGATTATTTCTGGAATCTATGCCACGCTAGCACCTGGAAAAACAGAGACGGACGTCGAAGCCGCTTTTAAAAATGCTTATGCGGGTTACGAACTCCTTTCACACGGAAAAATTCAAAGCACCGACCCGATGGGGCTTTCCCTTAAGAAGGTCGTCGGCTCCGCACGGACTCAGATTCGTTATAAAATCGATGGAAAAAAACTCTATATTTATTCTTTGATCGACAACTTGATGAAAGGGGCTGCAAGCCAAGCGGTGGAAAATTTCAATCGCCTGCTCGACCGCGCTCCTGAAACATCTCTCTCCCCGCTAGAAGGAACACTATGACGCCAGGACCAGGAATATCACGCACCCCACTCCCAAAAGGATTCAAAGCCGGTGGAATTAATTCAGGCGTCCGTCGCTATCGCCCCGATTACGGCGTGATTTTAAGTGAACCTGAAGCTGTCGGTGTAGGCGTTTTCACGAAGAATGAATGCAAAGCGGCTCCGGTTACGTATTGTATGGGTGTTTTGCCATCGAAACACGTGCGCGCCATCGTCACAAACTCTGGCCAAGCGAACGCGGCTACGGGACCCGAAGGACGTGACACGAACTGGAGAATGGCCGTCTCCATCGCAAAAGCCATCGGCTGTCTCCCTCACCAGGTCCTCACGTCTTCGACTGGCGTGATTGGAAAACAGCTTGAGATTGAAAAACTCGAAGAGCATGCGCACCCGCTTGTGGAAAAAGCGACAGACTACGCCGAGAATTTTGCGCTTGCGATTTTAACGACGGACTTAGTTCCGAAAACGGTTTCTACGGAGGTCGCGCTCTCTCAAGGAAACATCCGAATCACGGGGATTTGTAAGGGTTCTGGAATGATTCACCCAAACATGGCGACGATGCTCGGCTACCTCCTCACCGACGCGGCCCTTCCTGTTCCCTTAGCGAAAGACCTCTTAAAACAAGCGACTGACGTCTCGTTCAATATGATTTCCGTCGATGGCGACACGTCAACGAACGACTGTGTTTTTCTTCTCGCGAACGGCGCAAGCGGCGTGGGCCTCGTCACCGACGAAGACTACCACACCTTTAAAGAAGCTCTTTTTAAGGTTTCTAAACTCCTCGCTCAATCAATTGCACGTGACGGAGAAGGCGCTACAAAACTGATCGAAGTCAATCTCTATGGATCACCGGATGAGGAGCTCGCGAGAAAAGCCGTACGAGGTATTACAATTTCTCCTTTGATTAAAACTGCGATTCATGGAGAAGATCCAAACTGGGGCCGAATCCTCGCACGCCTCGGCGCTGAGGGCGTTCCAAGCGATGCCCTTGATCGAATGAGCCTCACCATTCAAGGAAAAAAACTTTTCGAGAACGGCGCGCCCGTTGAATTTGATAAAGCAGACGTCCGTTCCGCACTTCGATCCGAAAACATCACGATCGATATCGACCTCAATTCAGGCCGTTCGAAAGCGACGGGCTGGGGCTGTGACCTTTCGAAAAAATACGTCGAAATCAACACGGAATATAATTAAGGGCCGGAGTACCTATGGCAATGGCACATTCTCATCCTGATATTAAAAGCGTCATTGCGACGCTGGGTTACGTGAAGAAATTCGCTGGAACCACGGTCTTGATCAAGCTTGGAGGCGCAGCCCTTCAAGACCCGAAACTCGTTCAGTCGCTTTGTGGAGACCTTTCCCTCATTCGCTCGGTCGGAGTGCATGTTGTCCTCGTTCATGGAGGCGGACCTTCCATCAACCAAGAGCTCACGCTTCGCGGAATCAGTTGGGAATTCATCGAAGGCCAACGGGTCACCACTCCCGAAATGATGGACGTGATCGAGATGACCCTGTGCGGATCCGTGAACCGTCGAATTGTTCGAACACTCAATCAAGCAGGAGTCCGCGCCGTTGGGATTTCTGGAACGGACGCGGCGACCTTACTCTGTAAGCGCCAGAGCCCAAAACTCCAGCAGGTCGGCGAAATCACTCAAGTCAATCCGAACTACATCAATGCAATTTTAAATTCACAGGAAAATGGGATCGGCTCGATTCCGGTGATCGCACCCATTGGGATTGGAAAAAAAGGCGAAGCTTACAATATCAACGCTGACTGGGCGGCAGTACGTGTAGCTGAATCGCTCGGTATTAAAAAAGTACTCTTCCTCACGGACCAAACCGGAATTCTAGATTCCGAAATGAAACTCATACCTGAACTCGACGCCGGCGAACTCGAAAACCTCATTGAAACGGAAACAGTAAAAGGCGGAATGCTCGCAAAAGTCCGCACCGTCCTTCACGCGCTCAGGCACGGCGTTTCAGACGTGCACATTTCAAATGCCCGAGTCCCGAACGGACTCATCGAAGAACTTTTTACGGATCGCGGAGTGGGAACGGTTTGTCGCGTGAGGTCTCGCGCTCAGACTCCCTCTCTGAAAACGACGACGGAGGGCCAGCCTCTTGCTTAAGTTTAAATCGAAACATTTTTTAACAGGCACCGAGCTGACTCGTGACGAACTCAAAAATCTTCTTGAGGTCGCAGAAGTTTTACGTGAAGAAAGAAAAGCGGGAAAGAGCCGCACCACACTGAACGGAAAAAACGTCGCGCTCGTCTTTGAAAAACCCTCTCTTCGTACGCGGATGAGTTTTACCGTAGCCGTCACTGAATTGGGGGGCATGGCTTTAGAACTCGTCTCGGCCGTTCGGAAAAAAGAAGAGCCCGAAGATACGGCGATGGTCATTGCTCAGTACAGTCACGCGATCATGGTCCGCACCTTTGAACATGCGATTTTAGAGCGCATGGCAAAAGTATCTCCAGCCCCGATCGTTAACGGCCTATCAGACTCCCATCACCCTTGCCAGGTGCTCGCTGACCTTCAGACACTGAAACAGGCGTTTGGAAAACTCGAGGGCTTGAAACTTGCGTATGTAGGAGATGGAAATAATATGCTCCACTCGATTTTACTCCTCATGCCGTTCTTAGGCGTACATGTCACGTATGCCTGCCCTCCAGGTTTTGAACCGAGCGCGTTCATCGTTCGGAAAGCGAAAGCCCGCGCAAAAGAGGGCGGCGGCTCGATTCAAGGATTCGTCGATCCGACGGAAGCGGTGAAGGGCGCGCACGCGATTTACACCGACGTTTGGGCTTCGATGGGACAAGAGGCGGAGGAAGAAGAAAAAGAGAAGGCGTTCAGCAACTATCAATTGAACGAAGACCTCTACGCCCTCGCAGCACCCGATGCGATCGTCATGCACTGTATGCCGATGGTTCGCGGAAAAGAAATTAGCGAAGCGATGGCCAGCCATAAAAATGCAGTTCTCTACCAACAAGCCGAGAATCGACTTCACGCTCAAAAGGCCCTTTTACTTGGACTCATGAATTCATAACGAAAGAAAAGAGAGAAACTCATGCCCGCTATCAGTGACGCTCATTTTCGAATCCAGATTCTAAAAGAACTCCTCCTCGACGGGGAAGCCTCCACTCAAGACGAGCTTCGTGAAGCGCTCGAGAAGAAAAATTTCTCTGTAACCCAGTCGACGATTTCGCGCGATCTAAAACGAGTCGGCGCGATTAAGACGGTCGACGGTCAGGGCCGCACGGTTTATCGGTTATCGGATGAACTCGTGATGGCGACCCACGTTCCGGCTCCAATCGCGAGCTCCATTAAAGATCTCGTTTTAGCCGTCCGCTCAAACGGTGTCATGATCGTCGTTCGAACCACTCCAGGCTCAGCATCACTTGTGGCTCGTCACCTCGACACCCGAGAGTCAAACGACATCTTAGGAACTCTGGCCGGGGATGACACGGTTTTCGTAGCCCCAGCAAGCGTAAAAAATATCGACCTCACGCTCCTGAAAATTCAGGAATCGATCTTATCAGAGTATGGTCGCGCTTAAATAAGCACCTATCGCCGTGTGATCCATCGACGGTTGCTGGGTCATGAAGATTTGGAAATAGGGATTCAGGGAAACCTTCTTCGTAATATTCCACACGACGCCAGGTTGAATGTCCGTCTGATAAGTACTGAATGAGAGAAAGCCTGTTTCATGGAGATAGTGGCGATAATCAAATTCATACGCCAAATTTAAAGAAAGCTTTGAATTCAACTCATAACGCACATATGGAAGGTAAACCATTTTGAAAGTTTTCCCCTTGGTGACGCCCATATACTCCTTGAACTCAGAAAAACTCCCGACCACAAACTTGGAGTTAGGGATTTTATATCGGGCATGAGGAGTGGACTTGATCCCATAACTCATGTGAACCCCATGCTGGGAGTAATCATTAGTCGGCGCTTGGAATATTAAATTAGTGGAAAGATTAAAATTCTCAGTATGAACCGTGTGGTCGGAGAAAAATTTCACACCGATGTCACCGAGCGAAAAATCCTGTCCATCGACAGGATAGTAAAGAAACGGAATAACGACTCCGACGCGATAATCAGAATTAATTCGATATCCCCCTGAGAGCTCAGAATCAAAGTTCACATTGTTGATGGAGTCACTTTTTTTAGAGAGAGGATTTCCGTTGGTGTCGACCGTTTGGGCCGAGGTCAATTCGTGAATCGCTTCTCCGTGGTACACGGTCGCAAATCCGAGATACACTTGATCCAGAATACTCGCTGCCTCAGAAGGCTCCGATTTATCTTCTTTATAGTACCCTCGTTCCTTTCCGCTGCCCTCGCTAGATTTCGCAAAAGTATTTCCAACTCCAAATGCCAATAAAGCCAAACTCACCCATACCGCTTTTAGTTTCATAGTGGAGGGGTCATATAACGGTTTCAGACACTCCGTATTTTAGAATTATGTTAGGCACATAAATCGAAGCTTAAACGAAAACTGCTTCTAAAAAAATTTTCTTTAATTAACCGATTATAAAGAGGTATTTCTAAAATTCTCCACTGACTACACGACCATCAAAGCGATGACTTATTGCATAATTTTAGTTAATTCCTTTCTCTTAAATCGCGTCCCCCCGGACATCGCCGAACACATGCGAGGAAAACCCAGACGAAGTACAAGGCCGGAGAGAAAGCCGTGGAATTGATTCGCTTAGGAATGGACGACGACTCGCCCACCCCAAATCCAAAAAAACTCTCCTTGCTTATAATGACTTAATGCGTTATTTATTTAGCCTTGTTTTATGAACTCTTTACTTCGCACCCAACAGATTTTTTTTCTCACTGGAACCCTGGTAGCCCAAGGACTTAGTACCTCTGCACTCGCAGGACTCGCAGCGCCCAATCAAGCCTGGCGCACAGATGCAATCCAAGCTTGCTTCATCAATTCGGAAGCCGAGTATTTAGAAAAACTTCCTCATCATGTCGCTGAAAATCCAGGTGCGATTCGAAAACTCAGTGAAGAGGAAAAAAGAAATTTTCAAGCCATCGTCGACCGTGCATTCAATTCTCAAAATCTTGGAATTCGCTTCACGGGATTCGGGGATTGTCCCGTGGGGTCCTCCCTCACTCGCGACCAGGCGCTAGGAATTGTAGGCCAACTAGAGAGTGAGAAGTTCGAAGGTCTCGCAGACACCGGGGACATCAATCTTTCGTCGCCCGACCATCCCGATCGCGAGCCTCTTAAAAAACTTTCACCCCGAAAAGAAGGGGATCGCTACTACAACGGCGTAGCCCTCAATCTAGATAGTATCGATCCGACATTTAATGCCTTTTATGATCGGTTCAAAAGTGATTTTATCGATACCCTCGGTCTCTCATCCCAGGATCAAGACAAAATTCTGAGCCACCTAAAAAATCGTTTTAAAACTGCAATAAAGGAAATGAAGCTCTGGAACATCACACACGAACTGTCTCACAATTTGGGCCTTTACCACGAACAAGCAAGAACAGACGCCCAGAATCCAAACTGGTGCAAAGATGTCGCCGAAGATCAACTTCAGGAACACAAGGACGAAGAAATTTATAAACCGAGCCGACTCGGAACACCTTATGATCTTTTTTCCATCATGAATTACTGTGGACGGAATGCGATTCGAATCGCTCCCCTCTATGAAACCCTATGCGAGTTAAAAGAAGCTGTTCAAAATAACTCAAACTGGGACCTCCCTGAGATCCAATCCGCGCTTAGCTATTGTAGCTTGATCGAGAAACATCCCTATGCACCTCAGCTCTCACCCGGGGATCTCGCAGTCCTCCGAAATCTCTACGCGAAAATTCCGATCCCGCCGTCTCAATCCATTGAATGGGACAAAGTCGAAAACCAGAAAGAACTCGATCGCGCACTGACAAGTTTTTCTCATATTTCGACTTTTGAAGGAATTTACTAAATAAATATACAATAATTTCAAATAGTTAAAAACAGTGCCATTTGAGTTGGCGGTTGTCATTATAATTGCCAACTCAAATGGCAGTATAAACTCATGATTCAAAGAAGCTTAAATCTAAGACCGATCCTTGAAAAGAAGTCATGCTTTCTTTTAGGTCCTCGCCAAACCGGAAAAACAACTCTCCTTGAAAGTCAGTTTCCTACTGTCCCATTCATCCAACTTCTCGATGCAAAAACCCAACGCTACCTCATTGAAGATCCTTCGCGACTGGATCAAATGATTCCAAATAATCAAAAAATAGTAATTATTGATGAGATCCAAAAAATCCCAGAACTTCTTGACCAAGTTCATCTCCTCATTGAAAAACGGAAAATAAATTTCCTACTAACTGGGTCCAGCGCACGTAAACTCAAAAAAGAGGGCGTTAACTTATTAGGAGGCAGAGCCCGAAAACGGATCCTCCATCCCCTGACCCAACATGAATTGAATGACCAGTTTCAACTCGAAAAAGCTCTTTTGATCGGTACACTTCCCTCAATCTACTTCTCAGACGCCCCACAAGAGGAGAAAAAACTAAAGAAATTAATTTGCGTAAGTCTCGTAGATTATCCGACTACCCTAAACTCGATCGACCTCATGAACTATTCAGCGTTCACAAAAGCCCTCTGGGCTGGGGAGTATGTGTGACACCGAGGATTAATTTTTCCTCCACCTCGCCGCACGCGCCCTCCAGCAGTTTTTAAATACGATCTTGAATTTCAGCACTTCGTGATTTTAGAGTGATTCGGACTCTTTGCCTTCACTCATTAAAAGATTCGTGATTAATCCTTCAGAATCACGTAATCCGCGATTTTTCCGTATCGAGCGCTATGAAACGCATCACTTCGCGTGGCTTCAGGATATTCACTCGCTTCGCTCACTTGAATCACGAGTTGAGTCTGTGTGGGAGTGCGAGCCCGGAGGCGAGCGACGACGCCCTCCCCGTACTGAGTGTGAAAATTTCCAATCACCAGAAAAGTTCCATCTCCCTGAGCATCCTTCGAGATGTGGTACGCGATCACATCATCCACCAGGCACTGAGCCGCGAAATAATTCTTCATTTTAGCGGGGTCACTCACATGCCCCCCCATTGCGTCTGTAAAACGCTCGAGATAGAGATCACTCCCCAATTGAAAACCAGGAGGAAGAAGCGCGGGATCGAGCGCGGTGAGACCGTTCGACACAACGGGCGCTTTTTCCGCACGAGAGAGGTTTGTTTCTAAAAGATAGCCGCCCTCTTTTTTAAGCGCATCGAAAAGGGGTGCATAACCAATTTCAGGGGCTTTCGGCCCAAACACGCCTTCGATAAACGCGGTTGAGTCAATCAACCCTTGAGAAAAACTTTTGTATAACTGTTGAGTCGTCTGGTGATCCGACCAATTCAAAAACTCCCACGCAAGCGTCACAGCACTTCTTCTCGATTCCGCGAACGTCTTAAAGAGAGCTGCTTCTTCAGCTTGGACCGGCGCTGAATAATGTTTCTCACCCAAGACGACTTGACCGGCTTTCGACAACGCCACCTCAAGGTCCGCTCTTTGGACCTCGCGTCCAGCATTCACATCCCAAATCATATCCGCCTGTGCCCCTTGCGCCAAAAGAGCAAAAGTAAAAATTCCGAATAAATTCATGGGCCTGGGGGTACCCAAAAACCTAACCGAAAGCCAGGTCTAAAACTTGAAGAGAACCGAGACATGCAACTCATTGATACAAATAGAGAAGATTTTCAAGCCCATTTCAACTTATCGCGTCATCTTCGGGAGATAGAGATCCCCTCGTTGACGGAACTCGCGCTCGAAACTCTGGAAATCGAACCAATCCGCGAAGTCTCTGTTTCAAACCTCCCCCCATCGGAGCGTGACCGAGCCCTTTGGGTTTTGCTCGAATCCGGAAACCTAAACCAAACAGGCTATGATTCACCGAAGCTGCAAGCACTTCTCCTCCTCGCCCAGTCGTACTATGCCCACAAGCTGCGATCTCAAGCTTTTCAGGTTCCCGATTTTCCCGAGCGCCTCTTCTCTCAAATTCCAGAAGAGCGAATTCATTCGTCTTTTGAGTGGATCGGGTTTGTGCCTGTCTTTCGTGACGGACAGTTGGGCCCGCTCTGTGTCGCGGCAGAAGGAACAAAATCGGAGGTCCGCTTCTCACTGCCCGAACTCTTTCGAATGCTTTTTCTCCTCGATTCTGAGGGTTTTTACCTCGTCCATAACCATCCAGCCTGCGAGCTTCGCCCAAGCTCCGAGGACATGGTCCTGACTCAAGAAGTCCTCCGAGCGTCTAAACTCCTCCGACTTCGATTCCTCGGCCACGCCGTCGTCAGCTCGAAAGGATCTTTCTGGGTTGCTCAAGTTCCCCTTCATAAGCGTTCGAAACGGTGATACCCGTCTGGCACACCTTATGGAAAAAGAAACGCCTCCCAAGAAGACTGTCACCCCTGTTGCTCCCGAATCGATTTGTCCGAATTGTTTGAAATCCAATTCAGAGAAAAAGAACCTCTGCTTCTGTGCTGAAATCAAGCCAGACGAGAACACAAAATTCGTACTCGTGCTCCAACACCCTCAAGAACCCGATAAAGACTTGGGAACTGCGAAAATCGCGACTCTCTCCCTCTCGCACTCAAAACTCCTGATCGCCCTCTCGCGCCCGAGCTTGAAAAAACTCCTGGGTGTCGAAGACATTCAACCTTCCCGCTGGGCGGTCCTCTACTTAGGTTCCGGCATGAAACCTACGACGAAAACGCCTGGGCTTTACTTCGTCTCGAAATCGGGAGCCGCATTACCTGAAACGGATCAGAAAAAAATCGCAAACGACCTCGAAGGCCTGATCTTCCTCGATGGAACTTGGAGCCAAGCGAAAGCCCTCTGGTGGAGAAATCCGTGGCTCTTGAAATGTAGACGCGCGGTCCTGATCCCTACTCAAAAATCCCTCTACGGACGTTTGAGAAAAGAACCGAGACCTGAGTGTCTCTCCACGATCGAGACGATCGCAGAAACGCTGAACTTCCTGGGCGAAGATCCTGCGGTCGCAGAAAACCTCCGCACAAATTTCAAGAAGCTCCTAGCGCGGAATCCAAAGAAGTCTTAAGGCTTTAGAAAAGTCACGCCGAACTGCGTGTCGCCTTGAAATCCAGAACACGCACCGACTCCGAAAGGAGTGAACTGTGATAAAAGCGGGTAGACGGTCTCATACGATGAGCACTGAGCGACGGGCTTATCGGTCATGACGTCCACTAAGGTGGTTTGAAAGATCAGGTACGGAAAGGTGCTCTTTTTCGAGGCCATGAGAAGAACCATGATTTTCGCTTTCAATTCCGGGATGCTCACATCGATATTCTTCACATCTAGAACCCCGTCTTTTTTTCCATTCGAGGTGATCATCACAGAAACAGGAATCGGTTTTCCTAGGAGGCTTCCTGCGGTCGGAGATTTTTCCCAGAACTGGGCGTTCAGCTTAATTTCGGTCGCAAAAGAAGAAGTCGCCACTAAACAAGTCGCAAGTAAAAGCCCTAAATTTTTCATCCGATCCCCACATCCTTATGGGGAGGTTTCTAATGAAATTTGCCCATCCTGTAAACTTGTTCTTTAAAGCTGTACTTTCTTCCGCCAAGTTAAAAAAGAGATAATTTCAAATTTTTAAAATAATTACATAATATCAATTGGTTATATAAAAATAAAACAGGCTACTTCCCTATTTAACATTACAAAAAAACCTGTTATGATGCAATGCATTAAAAAACATCCCTGAAAGGCTTCCTTATGAAATCATCCACATTCAGCATCTTGTCCGCAATACTCATTCTTCAGGCACCGGCATTTGCCGATCTTGAACATATCGACAAAGATACGGGGAAAATTACACAGGCCACGAAGAGTGGACCTTTCTACCTTATTCGGGAATGCGAACCCTATTCTAGAATTGTAGCGGGCACCGCGTGTGCGAAATTTAGCTCGGAGAAATTTTATGAATCTAAAACTGACCTAGTGAGAGGGCTTGCTTTAGCGATCCTTCAATCGAAAACCAGCCCACTCAGTATCAATGCACAGCTTTTCAGTCTTTATAAAACCAAGAAAAATGCCGACCAAGCCGTCTTCAATAATTATACAAAGCGCGCGGACATCCAGGCCTTCATGGAACACAACCAAATTAAAAACAATGGGAATCCAGAGAGCCTAGCTTTAGTCGAGTTAGCCAATCAACTCTCAAACATCAATCACGAATTTTCAGAGCTCAACTCTTTGAATTCTGACTTATCAAAAGCCGTAGCCAAGATTGAATCACCTACGCTCATGGACGCCGACTCTTCGTTTGAGTCATTTGCGCTCCAAAACGCCGTAGCCAATACCCGGCAACCGATCGTCTTTAGTGACTCTCCAGACGTTGTTCTTCGAGCCTCTGCGAAGTTGAGTGACGGTTTCTATAGTGGCTTAGGGAGCGATAACTTTAGTTTTGAACACTGGACGTTTCGTGAAATCATGCCTCATTACGTAAACTGTGAGTTATCCAATGGTGTAAAAATCAATGGTAAACAAATCACCTGGAATGAGGGAAGACGCATAGAGAGTTTCCCTTCTGCCTATTCCATCGTTATTATTCACTCCAACGTGGATGACCTCGTTACATTAGGCGATTTGGGTAAATATATGTCGACTTATTGTTATACTGATATGCCCTTAAACCAATTGGACCCTGAATATTTTCAATAGTGAATAGACTCACCTTTCAAATCGAAGCAGAACTCCCCAACTCTCAGGCACGTGCTGCTCGGATGACAACCCTTCATGGCGTGATCGAAACTCCCGTTTTTATGCCTGTAGGAACGCAAGCAACAGTGAAGGGACTCACCGTTGAAACCCTGAAAAAAACAGGCTCGCGAATGCTACTCGCAAACACCTATCACCTGATGCTTCGACCCGGAAAAGAAGTGTTTCAGAAACTCGGCGGCATTCATCGATTCATGAATTGGGATGGACCTGTCCTGACAGATTCGGGTGGTTTTCAGATTTTTTCTTTGCCCCATTCTCGGAAAATTACCGAAGAAGGTGCGAAATTCCGAAGCTACGTTGACGGAAAACTCCACCTGCTCTCTCCTGAAGAAAGCATCGACATTCAGAAATCGATTGGGAGTGACGTGATGATGGTGCTGGACCAATGCATTCCATCGACCTCTCCTCACCAGGTCGCAAAAAAAGCCATGGAACTCACGCACCGTTGGGCCGCGCGAAGTCTAGCCGCGCGCGGAGATTCACCACAAGCCCTTTTCGGGATTATTCAAGGTGCGTGTTTCGAAGACCTGAGAAAAGAGAGCGCGGAGACTTTGTGCGCGATGCCCTTCGATGGGTTTGCGGTCGGGGGGCTTGCCGTGGGTGAGACGAAAACAGAGCGCGAAGATTTTACGGAAATGACGGCGCGGCTTTTGCCAGCGGGTCAGCCCCGGTACTTGATGGGCGTTGGGACGCCGATTGATATTTTAGAAGCGGTTCATAGAGGAATTGATCTTTTTGATTGTATCTTACCTTCGGCGCTGGCGAAACGCGGGACGGTCTTCACCTCGAAGGGCAAACTTCAAATGCGAAGAACCGCTTATAAATTTTCAGAAGATGCAGTTGATTCCGACTGCTCATGTACGACCTGTGAGAAATATTCGCGCGCGTACCTCCACCACCTCACAAAAACGGATGAGTACCTGGGATGGAAACTCCTCAGCATTCATAATCTGGTATTTTACCATCGCCTGATGGCTGAAATTCGGGAGCATATTTTCGAGGGTGATTTTTTCTCCTATTACCGAGAAAAACGTGCCGTTTTAGCGCTCAGTGGGGATGAGGAGTGAGAAAATCAGGGTCTTACTTCTGATCTTATTTTTTCACGTTCTGAAGGAGCTTCATCGCTTCTTTCAGTTTTGCATCGCGGTCTTTTGGGGACATGCCACCGAAAGGGTTCATTCCACCCCCACGACCGCCCATCAAGCCTTGCATTTGAGAGAGGGCTTCGTTCATGTTTTTCGCGTTTGGAAATGCCATTTTTAGCATTTGTTCAGAAGCGTTCTTCAGTTTCAAAAAAATGAAAACGTTCACCGCTGTAAGAATCGCGACACACACCCAACTAATAATGACCCATGTTGACATGGAGTAGGTTCTACCGGGTGGACGTGGGGACATCAATAGAAAAGTGACCGGGAAACAAGGCTTCGGGCCCTGGCTGGAATGGCGGGATCTCGGTCCTGACGCCATAAGTTAACCCTGCTAAAATAACATACTGGATAAATTTCCCAACTCCTTTCACTGTACGGGACCCTCAATTTATTTCGGATGTTTTTGAGTCTTATCGAGCTGATTAATGATCGTCACCACCTCGTCAATCGTTTCATTTCGAGTCAGTGGCTTCTTCTTTGGCTTTGAAAAGTGGACAATGCCAATGACAAGAAGAATCACAGCCATTAGGACCACAAAAAATTTAAGACGGTAACTCATAGAGGAATTCATAGCGACCTTATCTGCCTATTCTTTCAGGACTACAACTTTTCTAAAATTAACTTAAAGTGGATATTCTCCCCGTGTGGGGCACATTTTCGTGACTTAAACTTCTCATTTAAACGTGTTCACTTCTAGGCATGATTCAAGAATGAGGTACGGAAGATGCAACACCCATCAGTATGAAAACATCACGCACTTTAATCTCAATGAGTTTACTTTCTGGCCTCGTTATCGCATCGACCGCCTTTGGCGAGGAACCCCAAAAATCCTCCAATTCTTACGCGGGATTTGGTGTTCATGGTGGGTTGAATTTCAGCGATTATAATTACAGTGATCCGACTTACCACCAAAGCAACGATAATACCGGGGCACTTTTTGGAATACACATGGAAGGAATGGCTTTAGGAATTTTCGGTCTCCGCCTAGAAGTGAACTACAGCACCAAAGGATATGACGTCGGCCCCTTCGTGAGTGTTACCCATCACTATTTACAAGTGCCGCTCCTTTTTAAATTTTCGCCTATCGTAGGGCCAATTGAAGTATTTGCAGAGGCAGGACCTTCCGCGTCGCTCAACATCGGCAACTCCGTTCAAACACTGAATAATAGTGTAAATTATACCGATCATTCAAATAGCTGGGATTATAGTGTAATTGCTGGAGTTGGAGTTGCCTTTAAACTTGATAAGGTCCTACTCACTTTTGAAGGACGTTACGATTACGGTCTGAAAAACCTAAACGACTCTTCGTCACCCAGCGTGAACAGTCGAGCCGCACAGTTCATTGCAGGCATCACCTTCACGGACTGAAAAATAGGTTGAGGTCTAACGAATCACGCTCTCTCGATTGATGCGAGCAAGTGCCTCACCCATTTTTTCACGGACAAGGTCACGGAGCCTATCCACGTCGGCTAACGTCATACCTTTTGTTTCGATCGGAGGGAGGGTTTCGATCACGATGCTTGCTGAATGGGATATTTTCTTTTTTTGATTCACGATCGAACCCAGAGACGCACAGACACTCGGAACGATGGGGACCTGCGCCTCAATAGCCATATGAAAGGCTCCCTTTTTAAACGGTAGAAGGCCCTCACCGCTCGCATTTCTTGTCCCCTCGGGCATCAGGAAAATACTACAATTCTTCTCACGCATTCGCTTAAGAGCCTGTCCAAGCCCAGCGACGGAGTGAGATTTGTTTTTTCGATGAATTCCGATATTTCCAAAGGAAAAAAACATTAAACCCCAGAACGGGATAAAAATAAGCTCCCATTTTCCAATCACGACCGTACCCGGTGGGTAAATATACCCTAGGAGAGGAATATCCGCTCCACTCTGATGGTTGGCCACATAGATGCAAGGTCGGTAAGCAAGAAGATTTTCCACTCCTCGTTCTTCAACCTTTAGACCCAAGATCCATCGCCCCAAGGGGCCATAGATTCGCATGAAACGATAATTATTTTTAACATTCCCAAACGAAATTAAACCCAGCGGGAGAGAGATCAAAGCGGCCAAAAGAAGCCAGAAACTTGTGGCGATGGATCGAACATAAAAAACCACCAACTCTAAAAATCGCCTCATACCTTTTTCACACTCCCCTCAAACGCTTGAAGGTAACGACTCGTTAAAGGACGCCCAATTCGCCTTGAAAACTCTAAAGACGTTGTAGCCAATTTTTTCAAATCAATCCCCGTCTTCACACCCATTCCATCGAGCATGTACACGAGGTCTTCCGTTGCGAGATTTCCTTTTGCGCCCGGAGCGAACGGGCAACCCCCTAGTCCTCCGGCCGACGCATCGACCGTAGAGATTCCAAGCTGAAGGGCTCGAAACGTATTCGTGAGCGCGGTCCCCCGCGTATCGTGAAAATGAACGGCTATTTTTTTAGCAGGAATTTTTTTAAGGAGAGGAATCAATACCTGCTCCACATCGCGAGGCGTAGCCACCCCAATTGTATCGCCTACAGAGACCTCATGAACGCCCATTTTATACAAGCGCTCAATCACGCGAATCGCATGTTTCGGATTTGTTTTTCCCTCAAAAGGGCACCCGAAAACAGTCGAAACATAGCCTCGAATTTTAAGTTTTTTCTTTTTTGCCGCTCGAATGACTTCTTCATAGCCTCTGAGAGATTCTTCGATCGACATTCCGATATTTTTTTTTGCAAAACTCTCGGTGGCGGCCGTAAAAATCGCGATTCCCCGAGCTCCCGCACTCACCGCGCGCTCAAAACCCTTAAGATTCGGTACCAAAGCGTAAGCTTGAATCGCGCCGAGTTTTAATTTTCCCATGGTGACTGCTTCATAGACTTTTTCCGTGTCAGCCATTTGGGGGACTAAATCCGGCCGCACAAATGCCCCAAGCTCTATCGATTGAATACCCGCACCGATCAACCCTTGAGTCAAAAATAATTTATTCTCAAGCGACACAGGACACGCCTCGTTTTGGAGCCCATCCCGCACGCCGACCTCAAAAACGGTAACGTGTTTCGGAAATTTCATTCGGAGTCTTCCTTTGGAGTCGGCTTCAAATCTAGAAATCTCGTGCCAGGTGTGAGTTGTTCTGCTTCAGAAACGTGAATTTTCGTCACCGTCCCTGAAAACGGAGCCTTCACCGTAAATTCCATTTTCATCGCTTCCATCAGGAGAAGTGGCTCGCCCTCTAGGACGACTTGGTTTTCTTTCACAAGAAGTTTCCGTACTTTTCCGGGGAATTGAGAAACAAGGTCTGCGTCTGATCCACCCGTGGTGGCACCTGCGCGAGTGACGGCCTGAATTTCCCCGCGATACAGAAATCCATTCATCGATAAAGATAGAACTGATTTGGATTCGTGAATTAAGAAACGTTTTCGTTCAGTACGGGGACCCGTCGCGTCCTCTACTTTTCGGGTGGCGACGATCCAACCGCCGGGACGTTTTTCAAAATTCCAACCTTTTTCGGGGGCGGGAAGGTTTTGTTTTTTTCCTGAGACTCTCAGGATTTCCTTTGTTTTATCCATTTTGTACCATCCAGGGGCTTGCGAAGGTGGTTTTAGTCCTTGAGCTCGAACCGTGAACTGCGAAAATTTTTCCAAGATTTTCGGAGCGGGCAGCGGCGAGAATCTTCAGATCATTTTCACTTAAAGTCGGCGCGAAATTCTCATAAGCTTGGCCCAAGTAGGCCGTGTGCACATGACCCGAAATGACATTAGGATCATCACAAAGAGTGCGGAGGTAGTTCTGATTCGTACCGATCGAGCCCATGATTACCGTTTCACCTAGTGCAAACCGCATCCGCGAAATCGCGTGTTCTCTTGTTCCTGCATGAACAATGAGTTTTCCGAGCATCGAATCAAACTGTGTTCCAATCAGTTGACCTTCCTCGATACCACTTTCCACACGGATTCCTGTTCCTGTGGGCCAACGAAGTTTTTCAATTTTTCCAGGAGTCGGCATGAATCCCTGAGAAGGATCTTCCGCATAAATTCGAACTTCAATCGCGTGTCCGCGAGGAGTACCGAGCGGCGGTATCGGAAATTTCCCCGGATCAATCGCCAGTTCGAGCTGCGCTCTGACAAGATCAACCCCCGTCACTTGTTCCGTTACCGGATGCTCAACCTGTAAGCGGGTGTTCATCTCTAAAAAGAAAAAATCGCCGCTCGCATCGACCAAGAATTCAAGTGTACCCGCCGAGCGGTACTTCACTTCACGGATCAGATTGAGCGCAGCTTGAAAAAGCCCCTGACGTGTTTTTTCAGAAAGGTTCGGAGCCGTGGCCTCTTCCCAAACTTTCTGATGCCGTCTCTGAAGCGAACACTCGCGCTCAAAAAGATGAAGTCCGCCACCGAATCCATCTCCGAAAACTTGAATTTCAATGTGACGAGGCTGTAAAAGAAGTCGCTCTAAAAAAAGCGTTCCATCTCCGAAAGAGGAAACGGCTTCTGCCGATGCACTCTCTGCCGCGCTCTCGACTTCTTCGACTCGATCCACGCGCCTCATTCCTTTTCCGCCGCCACCGGCTGCTGCTTTCAAAAGGAGAGGGAATCCGATTTTCTTCGCGATGTCTTTGATGTTCTCGCCAGGGCGAACTTTTGCCCAAGGGAGGGTGGGAACTTCTGCGCGCTCTGCGATTTCTTTTGCGTCGATTTTTCCGCCCATGGATTCCATCGTTTCAGGAGTGGGTCCGACGAAAGAGATTCCGGCATTTTCCACCGCGCGCGCGAAGACTGGGCGCTCGGAGAGAAATCCGTAGCCAGGGTGGATGAGGGTTGCGCCGGAAGTGCGGGCCGCGTGAACCACGGACTCGACATCGAGATAACCTTTCACGGGGACGACTTCGTCGGCATAGGTCAAGTGTCTTCCCTCTTCATCCCCGGGGGCGCAAATGGCGACTGTGGAAATTCCCATTTCGTAGGCCGTCTGAAACACTCGACAGGCGATTTCAGAGCGGTTAGCAACTAAGAGTTTTTGTTTGTTCATGGTACTTTTTAGGCTAATCGGG
>Ga0364867_10244_pt1 | contig 30367 bp, 27 predicted proteins | sample ExccelAu500001D4_3_FD_206915 | JGI IMG/M metagenome (GOLD analysis project Ga0364867, IMG submission 206915) | Enriched cells from Trout Bog Lake Hypolimnion, Wisconsin, USA - BchlTB.Aug13.5000.01.D4 | ecosystem: Environmental > Aquatic > Freshwater > Lake > Hypolimnion/Profundal zone | place... | reverse complement strand
GTTGGAAGTATTTACCTAGGGACTTCCTGCCGACTTCGAAGACGAGTTGCTCGGCTTTATCGACTTTGTCGTCGACAGAGCCAGCGTCCACGTCGTGAACGACTCCGCGAATCCGTTGGCCGGCATCCTCGAGCCTGCGCAACGTCGACTTGTCCATTACGATCTGCGCGTAATAGTTCGAGTTCGCGGGGCTGGGAACGTATTCGGCGACCTCGAGGAGGTAATCCTCGCCGCCGATATCGACTAGGTTGCCTCGATCGGTCAGCTCATCTTTCAGCGTGAGCATGTCGATCGGTTTGTGGTTGTGAATGAGCTGCTTCATCGCCTTGAAAATCAGGCGATGGGCGGGGCGATAGAAGTCCTGCTCATCGAGAATCGTGACGATCTCTTCGGCCGCACGCTCGGAAAGGAGCATTGAGCCAAGCGTGCTCATTTCGGCCTCGTAGCTAAAAAGGGGAGTTAATTCATCTGGTCCAAACGACAATGCAAGCTCCTACGGAGTCTTCCATTATAGGCGACCGGATGCGCTGTCCAAGGCATCGATCTTTCCACCGGATGTGGACAAACTATCGAAGATTCTGAGTTCTAACGACGCAGAAACTCTGCGAATTTTGACGTGAGTTTTCGGAACCAGGGCAGTCGTTTTCTGACTTGAATCGACTTATCGATCATGGCGACGGCGAGCTCTGGGCATCTGTCGAGCAACTGATTGACGCCGATCTCGATCTCGTCTGGATCTCGGTCAAATTCGCCTCGCCATCGGCAAACAAAGCACTCTTCGTTCGCAATGGAGTTCACGGCCCCACAAAGCGTGCACCGCTTGAGAGTGTGTGAAGAGATCAACCTCTTGGTTTCGGCTCTGAGATCATAATCGTAAGTCCAATTCTTCATCATTCTTCCATCGGGCTTCGGCCCCAATGGGCGACCTCAATCCCGATATGTCTGCAAAGCTCTCGACGCAAGAAAACGCATACCAGTTCCGATTCTTCGAAGAAGATCGTCTCTATACCGACCATGAAGGTCGACGGGTAATCGTCGATGTCGAGGGCTCAGGGATCATGAGGCTTGTCGCCTCAGATCCGCCAGTCCTAACTGTTAGATCGGATTCCGAAGACCTAAAGTTCGTACCACCCTTCTCTGATGGCGCAATAGTCCTAGCAATTGGCTCAGGTGAAGTAAACGTGCAAGTGTCGAAGGGGCGCACTGAGCCGGTTGAGGGCGGGTCGATTCGGTTCAAAGGGAACTTCTACGGGTGCGGCTGGGTTGTGGCTGCGTCGGACCGGTTCACGGTAGACGATCGACACGAACTGGCGCCTATGCCTACGGACCACTTTCCGATCCCGTTCTTTCGCCACGTCAAAGGGCTCGGCACTTGGTCGATCATCCCCGCGCCGTCTTTAATTTGCACTCTCTCCGATTCGTTCTCAATCGGCGACGAGGAGGATCTGAAGGCTCGAGAGTTCAAAGTTCAGAACCTTAGCGCGGTGTCACATCTAGATTCCGAATTCTCCGACGGTGCTCCCCTCGTCGCGTCTGTGGCTAGCCACCTCAACGCCGCGACGTTTCGTGTTGCGATCCCCGCCGATAACGTCGGCGTCATCTTGCGCAAGACTTACGATCGGTTTCACGGTCGCCAAAGGGCCAGAGTCTTCGTCGATGGAGTGTTCGCAGGTTGGTGGTTCGAGGCCGGCGAGGACCGAAAACGCCGCTGGCATATTTCCGATTTTGGAGTTGAAGCCGCGCTCACGGATGGCAAGTCGACCGTTGAAATCACCATCGATCCTCCCGCCGGAGTCGCCCTGTGGAGCGTCAGCCGATACGAAGTTTTCGCACTACGGCCTTTGGATTGAAAGGTGCTGAGTGTGAGGTGTTGGGTGTTGAGTGTTGGGGAACGGAACGGCCGATCGATGCCTCCACCGTGAGCCTCGGGCGAACCGTGGAGGCTTCACTTTGACCAGCCAGCGAAGGTTCTCCCGGTCGTGTCCTACCTGTGGAGGCAGCAATTAGCCTCCATAGTCCGCCGGAGGCACCGAGCTCTGGGGCGGCTCCGTCTTTCTCACCGATTCTGACCACCAACCACCGGCCACCGACCCTCCCGAAGCGACAGCTTGACTTTGTAGCCCGGGCTGAAAGATCGCCGAGTTGGGCTCGGGGCGGGGTTTACTGACATCGGACCGATGTCGAGTGGCACGTTAGGAGATAAATCCCACGATAGGATTAAGCGCCAAGCATCGCTTGTGTCGCTTGCTGCAAACACGTGTCTGACCCTTCTGAAGATCGTCGCCGCGATTCTGACCGGCTCCATGAGCCTCATTTCGGAGAGTATTCACTCAGCGACCGACGTCGCCGTGTCCCTTGTGACGTTCCTTTCGATCCGAGCCGCATCCGTTCCACCCGATGAGGAGCATCCGTACGGGCATGGGAAGATCGAAAGCCTCGCAGGGTTTGGCGAGTCGATCTTCTTGATGTTCATGGTGGTGTACATCGTCAATGAATCGATCGGGCGACTGCTTCATGGTGCGGGAGTCCAGCACCTTGAACTGGGCATATGGATCATGGGCTTTAGCGCTCTTACCAGCCTTCTCGTTGGGCCATACATTCGACGTATCGCCATAAAGACCGAGAGCATGGCTCTCAAGTCGAATGGACGCCACCAGATCATCGATTTTGTGACGAGTTCCGGTGTTCTGCTTGCCCTAGCCGTCACGAAGTTCACTGGCTGGCGTCATGCCGATGCCTGGTTTGCGATCCTTCTCGGATTGTGGATTGCCTATAGCGCGCTGCAAATGGGGAAGGAAGCGGTCCAGCAACTGATCGATAGACGAGTCTCTGACGATGAGATCGATCGTATTCACCAGACCCTTCGAGCAGAGCCGGACCTGATCAGCTATCACCGCCTAAGAACCAGGCACAGCGGCCACGTCCACTACATCGATGTCCACGTGGTGGTTCCGAACGAATGGTCGGTGATTCAAGCCCATGCGCTCGCCGATCGGCTTGAAAAGGCAATGGAAGAGGCACTTCGTCCGGCACAAGCAGTTGTGCATGTCGATCCTTACGATCCGATGAAAGCGCTCGGTGGTGAAGTCGGCCCTCAGTCTTCAAAGAGCCGTCGAAGGGGCACACGCCCCGCGACCCGGTAATCTCTGCCGATGCAGCCGTACCTACTTAAGAGCATTAGCCTCGGTCCGATCGTTTTTCGCAGACTCTTAGCGCGGATTCCTGCGGATCAATACGATACTGCCCTAGGAGACGATCGATTCACAATTCGAGAAGTCATCGCCCATCTTGCCGATTGGGAAGTTCTGTTTCGTGGGCGAATGGAGGCGGCCTACTCCGGCGCCAATCCGACGATCGTCGTCCTCGATGAAGGAGATCGCGCTGTCGAATTGAGATACTCGGAGACGGATATTCATGCTCAGCTTGAGAAATACACGTTCGAGCGCGCCAAAACCTCGGCGTTTCTTTTGGGACTAAAGCCTGAGCAATTTCGGCTTGGATATGTCCATCCTGCCTTTGGTCAGATGGTGATCGAAGACCAGGCAAACATGCTTGTTGGGCACGATATGTATCACGTGGAGCAACTAACGGAGTACCTGAATCGGTAAGACGATAAGTCACGCAATCAAGGGCTCGGCATCAGTTTCTTGATTGCGTAAGCGAAAGAAAGGTGCTTCAGATTGCTCCGCCTCGTCTTGACTAGAAACGGGTTGAGGTTTCAGCCCGGGGAGATTGGCTTTATGGGGCAGCAATTGGTATCTCAGTCCGTTGTATTGATGGTCTCGATCGCATGCTATGTGATCATTGCGTTTCCGCTCTTTGTGATGGGGCAGAAGACAAATTCCGAGCATGCCTGGTTTGCATTCGTACCGATCCTCAACTTGGTGTTGATGGTCGAAATCGCTGGTAAGGAGCTCTGGTGGATACTGCTGATGTTCGTCCCGTGCGTCAACATCGTCGCTGTCATCGTGATATGGATGGGAATTGCGGAGGCGATGGATAAGCCAAGTTGGCTAGGAATCCTAATGCTCGTCCCAGGTATCAACTTCATCATTCCGTTTTATTTGGCGTTTGGCTAAGCAGTAATCAGCTTCGTTTCGAAGGCGTCGCGGACCTACGGCCGCGACGCCTTTTTTGTCGATCACCTAACGGAGTATGTTCCTTCAACCTGACGTAAGATATCGGCATGTTGGGGCGAAGATGGATGTGGACCGTGGCAATCGTGGCTGCGACAATGACCATCCTTTTCACATGCGACATTACCTTCCTCGGTGCAGGTGGTTGGGTTGCTTATTATCGCATCAAGCTCCCAAGAGGGCACGACGCTTCGCTTTTAGGCACTTGGAAAGGAACTTGGAGGGTCATGGACGAGCAGACTATCCAATCTAGGGTCACGGTTTTTCGTGCCGACGGTACCGGTCAATGGTCTGATAACGCTCGATTCCGTATGCCATTCGACTGGGGAACCGAGGAAGGAGTTCTATACACGCGCCGGATGGCCACTGACGCTTGGTCAGGCAGAAGGCATCGATACCGATTTTCTTCTGACAAGAACGGTGTGCATTTTGACGGTCAGAGAATGTTCGACCTGGTATCCAGCGATATGCGGCGACAGTAAGGGACCTGAATGCGTTCCTAGAATGCTCGACTGCAACGAGGCCATGCGCCAAAACCGATTCATGTAATCTGATAGCCAGGGGAATGAATCCTCTGGGCCTTGACTCATGGAGTTACGTTTTGTCGAGCTTCTCCGACAAACGAACCTAGATAGAGATCGGAAGGAACCGGAGGTGGGCCAGCTTCTAGCGCTCGTCGCTCTTCGATCAGTTGGTCGAACATGCTCTGATTCTTCCAATTGAACTTGAGCCCATATTTCCTTGTTTCGGACCGTAGGATCCACTCGATCGGGATGCCAACTGTACAAAGGACGATGAAGCAGCCGATGTAGCGAATGTTATCGGTGAAGAACCATGCCCAGATAATCGGGCTTAGGCCAAAGAAGAGCCCTATCGCCGGAGGCCAACCCGTTTTTGAACCGCGCGCTTCGGCAAGTCGATAGAAAAGGCGCGAAACAAGAATGGAATTTGCTGTCGCAACAACTGCTAGTAAGGTGACGCCAAATGCGTCAAGTCGAGCATAGTGAGAGTGGTTTAGGCTCATTGTCAGGCCGGGGGTGACTACTCCTAGCCATCTTGCGCTTAACGAAGCGGTCCTGAGGGCTTCAAGTTGCTTTGAAGAGCCGTACAACCCGATGACGCCAAAGGCGCCACTTCGCGGATACCCCACATATTTCGGCTGCGGCGTACTTACGGGCAATGTTCTCCTATTATCCGACAGTTTCAATTTCCACTAACATGGAGGGATTGCGTCGTGTCCGATTTTTGGCCTTGACGGCGGGCGGATGTACTCTGTGCCACAAATAACGACGCCTCCACCGTTCGCTTTTGGCGAATTGTGGAGGCGTATATAGCAACGAATCGTCCGCTTAGGCGAGTCGGGAAGCGAGCTTTCCGAATGCGCTCTTGCCGGCGTAGACGGCGGTGTCGCCCAGGATCTCTTCGATTCTAAGGAGCTGGTTGTATTTGGCAACTCGCTCGGTTCGGTTCGGGGCTCCGGTCTTGATCTGGCCGCAGTTGGTGGCAACGGCGAGATCGGCGATGGTCGTGTCTTCCGTCTCACCCGAGCGATGGCTCATGACGGATGTGTATCCAGCTCGCTTGGCCATATCGACGGCGGCGAGGGTTTCGGATAGGGAACCGATCTGGTTCACCTTAACAAGCAAGGAGTTGGCAACGCCCATCTCGATGCCGCGCGAAAGTCGCGTGACGTTGGTGACGAATAGGTCGTCTCCGACAAGCTGGACCTTGCCGCCGAGGGCGTCGGTCGCCTTCTTCCAGCTATCCCAGTCGTCTTCCGAGCAGATGTCTTCGGCGGAGATGATCGGGTACTTCTCGCAGAGCTCAACTAGATATTCGACCTGCTGATCGCCGCTTCGCTCGCGGATCGATCCGGACTTGTAGACGTACTTACCGTTCTTGTAGAACTCACTCGCAGCGGCGTCGATGCCGAGGTAGATGTCCTTTCCAGGTGTGTAGCCAGCTTTCGAAATCGCGTCGATGATGTAGTCGAACGCCAACTCCATCGATTCGAGGTTGGGAGCAAAGCCGCCTTCGTCTCCAACTGCCGTGTTGAGACCTTTCGCCTTGAGGACTGCTTTGAGCGTATGATAAACCTCGGAGCCCATCTGTAGGGCTTCTGCAAACGACGATGCGCCAACGGGCAGGATCATAAACTCCTGGAAATCGACGTTTGAGTCCGCATGGGCTCCGCCGTTGAGGATGTTCATCATCGGAACTGGGAGCACCTTGGCGGTGACGCCTCCGATGTATCGGTACAAAGGCAGCTTGGTATGGTTTGCTGCAGCTTTGGCGACGGCGAGAGAAACGCCGAGGATTGCGTTGGCTCCGAGGCGGCCCTTGTTGGGCGTGCCGTCGAGTTCGATGAGCTCGGCATCGATGGCCGATTGATCGGTGGCATCGTGGTCGAGGAGGGTTGGGGCGATCAGGTCGTTAACGTTCTGAACCGCTTTCAGGACGCCTTTGCCCAGATAACGGCTCTTATCGCCGTCACGCAATTCAACCGCTTCGAACTGTCCGGTGCTTGCACCACTCGGGACGGCTGCCCGTCCTACGCTTCCTCCGTCAAGAAGAACGTCAACTTCGAGGGTGGGATTCCCGCGGCTGTCAAGAATCTCGCGAGCGCTGATATCGGCAATAAAAGGCATATGTAAAGCGTACCCGCCGATATCGGCGAAGGGCCGTCGTTAAGATTAACGACATAGAACGCATCGTTCATGCATTCCCACCGTTCGACGTGTGAAATGCGGAAACGGGAGCGCAGGTTTGACTTCCCGAGCCTAAACCGTGGGTAAGCTAACCTGCGGCCATGGCTCTCGCACTGGATAAAGAGAATTACCTTCTTCACAAGCTGCACTCGTTAACGGGAGTCATCCCGGTGGGCTACTACATGGTCCAGCACCTGGTGTTAAACTCATTCACCATCGCCGGACCGGAGAAATTCAATGCCGTCATTGGATTTTTCGAGGGGATGCCGAAGCATTTCCTGATAACCTTGGAAATCTGCATGATCGGGATTCCGATCCTATTTCATGCGATCTACGGAATGTTCATCACGTATCGGGCAAAGCCGAACTACTTCGGTAGCGTTTACGGTTGGTCAAGGAACCTGATGTACACGCTTCAGCGCTGGACGGGAATCTTCCTGTTCTTCTTCCTGATCATTCACGTTACGACAACGACTGGTGCAAAGTACTACAACCACGATGCCAAGTTGGTTGAGTTTGCTAAGTGGCATGAAAAGCTAACGTCTCACGGATACATTTGGCTGATCTTCTACATCGTAGGTGTAGCAACGGCTTCTTTCCACCTCGGGTCTGGAATTTGGAATTTCTGCATCCGCTGGGGAATCACGGTTTCCGACAAGGCGCAGAACGCGGTTCAGAAGTTCTCCTTCGCGTTCTTCGTAGTCGTAACCTTAATCGGTTGGGCAGCCCTCGGCGGGTTCCTGATTCACGGAAATGCTGACGGCACACAACCCGAAACTGGCACGACCCAGGTCGTTAAGCCGCATACGTCGTTCGTCGTAGCCCGATAAAAGGAAGTTAAGAATCGAGAAAGGCGCTCCAGGTTGAACCTGGAGCGCCTTTCTTTTTTGCTGGCTAAAGGCGGCTTATTCCATAACGACGTTGATTGCGGCGATCACTTCGCTCACGTCCGGTAGAGCAGCATATTCGTAGATCGGGTTGAAGCCGATATGGACGTCGTCGCGAGCGACAAGCTGCGGCGGGGATAAGAACAAGTTCCAGCGCTCAGGAACCCGAGTGATCTCAGCAATGACCGCTTGGCCGAATCCGCAAGTTCGGTTGTCTTCATGAACGACAACGAGTCGCCCCGTCTTCTCCAGCGACTTGACGATCGTGTCGTAGTCGCACGGAACGATGGAGCGAAGGTCGATGATCTCAACCGATGCGCCGACTTTCGCAGCCGCCTCGTGAGCCAACTCAAGGCAGTTGCCCCAGGTGACCAGCGTTACGTCCGATCCAGGCTTTACCACTTTCGCTTTGCCGAACGGTACCGGCTCAACCTTGCCTACATCGTGCTGGACGCGGAAAATGTGCTTGGGAATGAGGATAAAACAGGGATCTTCCCCTTGAATTGCCGTCCAGAAGAGACCTGCGGCATCTTCGGGAGTAGAAGGGACCGCGACCTTGATACCGGGCACGTGGGCTAGGGAAGACTCGTTGCTGTGGCTATGCCAAAGCGAGCCGCCGGGAAGGTAGGCGCCGTACGGCGCATAGATGACGGTTGGGCATGTCCAAGCGCCGTTCGACCGCCATCGCAACGTCGACATGTTCGTTGTGATCTGGTTCCAGCCGGGTGCGATGAAGTCGATAAACTGCAACTCAAAAACGGGGCGATAGCCATAGGCCGCCATCCCGACGGCAACACCCATGATCGTCGCCTCTGCGAGCGGGGCATTGAAAACCTGTTTGGGAAAGCTCTCGCTCAACCCTTTGGTCATGCCGAAGACACCCCCTTTCGGGTCTTCGATGTCCTCTCCAAAGAACACGACGGTCGGGTCGTCCTCCAGAGCCTTTCGGAAGGTTGTGTTGATGGCGCTGACCATCGTCGTGCGTTGTCCGGACTGGATTGGCGGCGCCTTCGCCTGCTGCTGCTTTCCAAAGCAGTGGCGATTCGTCTCCGAAGCTTTCGGATCGTGCTCTTTCTCGGCGCGAAGATAGTCCTGGTCGATGACCCGCGCCGTCTCTTCTTGCATCGATTCCCAATCGGAAAGGGATAGTTCGCCGCTCGCGATCAACTCCTCTGCAAGAATTCGAATCGGATCTCGCTGGTTCATCTCCTCGATGTCTTCAGCTTTACGATAGACGCGATGATCGTCGCTCGACGTGTGCGACGCCAATCGATCGATATCTGCCCAGATGAGGGTAGGGCCTTCTCCACGACGGGCTTTGTCAACGGCGTCCTTTCCGGCTTTGTAGACGTTGTCCGGATGGCGCCCGTCGATCTTGACAACAACTTCGTCGTTGAGGATTCCCAGATTGAACGGCAGAAACTTCTCGGTTGGCGTCGAGATACCGTACTTGTTGTCCTCGACGACGAAGATGACCGGCAACTTTTCCTGCACAGCGAAGGCGATCGCCTCGAAAAACTCTCCTTGCCGAGATGAAGCGTCACCTACCGTCGCCAAGCAAACGGAATCTGTGCCCGCCATTTTCATCGACCAGGCCGTTCCGCATGCTGGCAAGAGCGAGCCTCCCGTCGGAGTGCACACGCTAAAAATGTTCTTTTCCCGGTCTGAATAGTGACCAGGCATCTGTCGTCCCGCAGAACTGCTCGATTGCTTGGCAAAATACGCCAGAGCTAAGTCGTAGTTCTTCAGTCCTCGTGCCAAGACGATGGATCGATCTCGGTAATACGGAAATATGTAGTCGTCTGGGCGAAGCAAGAACGAAAAGGCTCCGAGCGCCTCGTGTCCCATTCCGCTGACTTGGAACCAACCTTTGCTTTGTCGAAGGAGAATCCCTTCGCGTCGGTCTCCTTCCCGGCTGATAAGCATCAGCTTGAGGAAATCGATTTTCGAATACGCCTTACTGGCGGAAATGGCTGACATAGTTACCTCGTTCGTCGTTGAAAGCGGGCCTTTTCTTCGCCACTGAAGCAGATAATTATAGCTTGAGTATCGTGCCGTCGACCGCAATACCAAGGTTCCCCCCGGCGCGCGGAGGTTTTGGCATCAGAAGTTTGGGGTCGCCGTGGGCATTTCTGGACGTATCGCTCGATTCGAAAAGGAGCGGCATCTTGGGATCCTTCAGGTCGCCTTTGTATTTGCCGCTCGCCGCGTCGTTCATCGCATAGCCGAATTTGCCTGGTTTGCCGGCGAATTCGGGGTTTACGAACTTCTTATCGGCCTCGCCCTTCGCCAAGTCCGAAGCGGCGCCGAAGCTCCTGATACCATCCATCCAACCGCGAGCCTGAGGAAATTGTCCCTCGGACTCATGATACTGAAGCATCGCTTTGTAGAGCGATTTCAAGTTCTGCTCGTTGCTGGCGTTATATTTGCGGGCAGCCTCAGGTGAAAGATACTGATCGATGAAGCCGTGCGACCACATGTCCCGTACGAATTGGCCCGCGCCGGTCAGATATAGGAACCCAAAAGCGACGAGGAGTACGGTGACGCAACCGATTCCCAGCCTGCGGAGTCCCCGCCTTCCCAACAACATACAGACGATTATGGCTCCTAGCCGTAAACTGGGGTACGTGACGCCAAACCGAATTTCATTGATTCAATCTCCAACTCCGCTTCATCGCTTGGAGAAGCTCTCGCGAGAGCTTGGAATCGACCTGTGGATCAAACGCGACGACCTGACAGGGTTGGCGATGGGAGGAAACAAGGGAAGAAAGCTCGAGTACCTAATGGCCGATGTTCTGGCCAGTGGCGCCGAAGCGGTTGTGACCTGTGGCGCATGCCAATCGAATTTCATTCGCCAACTCGGAGCGGTTTGCTCGATGTTGGACCTTACGTGCGCTGCTGCCGTGATGGATATGCCCTTCGACCTCGAGCCACCGCAATCTCACGGCGCAGCCTCTGGCGGCAATCTTGCTCTGAACGAAATCCTGGGTATCGATCTCCGAAAAGCGCCCAATGGGACTTGGGAAGAGCTCTATGCCCAGGCCGAGCATTTAGCCCTTGAATACGAGGCAAAGGGAGTGCGAGTGTATCGAGTTCCTATTGGCGGATCTTCCGCATTAGGGGCTTACGCCTTTTATGTCGCCGCACAGGAGTTGGATCGGGCGTTTGACTCGATCGTTTTTGCCAGTTCGAGCGGAAGCACCCATACCGGCTTGGCATTTGCATACGCCGGAACAAAAACACGTGTTCTCGGTATCGCGTGCGACCCCGAACCGGAGATCGCTGCGGACTTTGCGGAATTAGCGGTTGGGCTAAGGACCTTGATTCCAGACGGGCCACGGCTTGACGCTGAGGATTACGACCTCAATTTTTCATTCGTCGGACCGGGATATGGAGTTCCGAGCGAAGCGGGGAACGCCGCGATCAGGCGACTGGCACGATCGGAAGGGATCTTCCTCGATCCGATTTACTCAGGCAAGGCGTTTGCAGGATTACTTGAGCTTGTCTCAAAGGGCGAATTGACAGGAAAGGTCCTGTTCTGGCACACCGGCGGCCTGCCTGCGCTCTTTGCAGTGAACTAACCTTGATTAGCCGACCAAGGCTTACCTGGCGAAGCTGGCCAGGAAATGTTCGGTTGGAGTGCCGAAGTGGGGGGTAATCGCCATTCGGATCACGCCGAACGCGATGAAGATGCCGACCCCAATGGCGGCCGCTCGATTGAACTCTCTTGTATCCGAATTCAAGTGTGCGCCCTTGAAGAAGCCATAAAGTGCAAGGATCGCGGAAATCGTAAAGAGCACATACATTGGCGGTCCAAGTGGGTGAGCGTGAAACGCTTCGCCGATGTGGCCGTGAATGAGGGCAGTCCAACTTGTCGTCAGGCCGCAACCGGGACATGGCCGGTCGAAGAAAAGTACGCTAGGACAGGGAGGCAGGCCGAGCTGTTGATGGGTGCCGTGCCCGCTCTTCTCGGGGCTAAGGATTGCGCCAATGACGGTTATAACGGCCCAAGAGGCGAACCAAGTCAGTTGGCTCCTCAGAGCTTTGCGTGGGTAGCCATATTCAAGCAGCGCCATAGGGAACCTCGCTAGGGATAACGCACTCTGGCTGAATAAGGTTGCCAATGATACGGGCGACACTGAAAACGTTTCCGTTGGGATCGAGCAACGCAGCAAGGTTTCCTTCGGGGGGCTCGGTTCTGCCGATCGGGCGGCCCTCACGGATATTGGCAGTTTCAATGGCGTCGAGTTGGAGTAACGGCATCGGAGGCAGTGCTTCTCTTAAAGAGATTAGCAAGCTAGGATTGGCATGATCCAAAGGCGTTGCCTCGCTCAACTGAAACCTACCGACCTCTGTACGGATTAGGCCCTTGAGGTAAGCACCAGTGCCGATCGCTTCACCGAGATCGTTTGCCAACGATCTTATGTACGTGCCACCCGAGCACGATATTCGCGCCTGTGCCGTATTGCCTTCGATTCGCAGGATCTCAAACTGGTCGATGTGAACCGTACGAGGTTCCCGAACCTGTTCTTTACCTTCTCTAGCGTATTTGTAAAGCGGCTTCCCGCCAACCTTCACCGCGCTGTACATCGGCGGCAGTTGTTGAATCAGACCTCGAAACTTAACGAGGCCACTATCGATCGCGCCCCTTAAGTCGTCAGGGACTGGACGGGCCTCAGATAGCTCACCTTCGGCATCGTATGTCGGCGTGGAGTGCCCGAACACGATTTCGGCGACATATACCTTTGGCTCAAGAGGCAGATACTGAAGGAATCGCGTGGCAGGCCCGACCGCAACAACGAGCAGACCTGTGGCGAGGGGGTCGAGAGTGCCGGCATGACCAACTCGCTTCGTCCCGAAGCGACGTCGAATGTCGTTTACGACATCGTGTGAGGTGATGCCAATCGGCTTGTCGACTAGGAGGATTCCAAGCAAACCTTCAGCCTCCGAACGAGGCGTTCCTCAACCTCAAGGATCGGCAACTCAAACACGCAGCCTGCGGCATTCTTGTGACCGCCGCCTCCGAAGTCTCTCGCAACTTCGGCTACATCCAAGTCGCCCCGCGACCGAATCGACACCCGAACCTTTCCGGGTTTCGGTTCCCGGAGTAGGACAGCGATCTGTACCGACATGATCGAGAGAATTTCGTTGACAAATCCCTCTGTGTCTTCGTCTTTAGCACCCGAATGCTGGAAATCCTGGATGCTGATCGAGGACCAGGCCAGTCGATCGTCGCATGCTAACTTCATCGTCTCTAACACGCGCCCAAGCAGCCGCGCTGCCGACAACGGCTTGTTCTGGAAAACCTCTTCGCTGATCTTATTGAGGTCGCCACCTTGTTCGAGAAGATAGGCGGATACGCTCAATGCATCGGGAGTTGTGTTCCGAAAACGGAAGGATCCTGTGTCGGTTACGATCCCTGTAAGAAGGCAAGTTGCCATCGGGCCGGTGATGTCGGCGCCGATCTCCATAAGCAAACGGGTCAGGATGACAGCCGTTGCGGGGGAGTCGGAGTCGACGATTCGAAGGTCTCCCGGCTTATTGTGAGGTATGTGGTGATCGATGACGATCAGACGCTTGCATGTTCCAAAGAACTGCTCAGTCCGACCCAGCCGGTCCATCGCATCCAAATCGAGGATCACGCCAAGATCGTAATGATCTTTCTTCGCCTCTTGCTGAACTTGGTCCACCTTCGGTAGGAACTCGAGGTTTCTAGGCGCCTTGTGGTGGCACAGAACCTCGTTTTCGACTCCAATGGAATCCAGATACAGTGAAAATGCCAATGCGCAACCCAGCGCATCGCCATCCGGATTCAGGTGGGTTCCGATGATGACCGACGAAGCCTTCTGAATCTCTTCCTGAAACGCCGAGGCTAGCTCGCGTACAACCCTCATCGGCATTTCTGTCCCCCCAAGAGATATGTCAAAGCTCGGTCATTGTACTCGAACACTAAATCAGTTCCAGGCGTTTGGCCAGATTGGAGGTCAGCAAGCCCTCAGGATCGAACCGAGCTTTGAGCTCTTTGAACGTCTTGAGTGTGTCATCCCCTAGATAAGATCTTACGTCCGAAGGTCTCAACGTGCTGTCCTTCGCAAAATAAAACCGACCACCTGCCTGCAAAACAACTTCGTTCATTTCATGGCACAGCTTCTGCAATCTTGGCCAGTTTCTCTTCGTAACCTTGAAGTCGAGCGCCAAAGAGTAGCCGTTGACGGCGTGGCTGAACATGAATTTGTCCGGCTTGTGAAGTTTGAATACGCCGAGGAACGCTTGAAGTTTAGCGTCCTGCTGCATCTGGATCTGCTTGCTGAACACCGCTTTGGCATGTTCTCTCGGCACAAAAGACTGATATTGGATAAACCCGCCGGGCAGATAGGCGTTTCGCCAATTTGGGACGTAGTCAAGCAGGAACGAGAACCCGACCAGGCTTTGCTGAATCTCCTTGTGGTTGCCAAGGATCTTTGATGCATTGTGCTTGGCGTAGTTCACGAAGCGCATTCCTGGGCGGTTGTTTAGGATCTTGAGGAACCGCCATACGACGGACTTGGGCACGAGGCCGAGAATCGTATCGGGAAGGTCTTGAGATTCCGGTTTTAACGTCGGCGGGATGTCGTATGCCTCATTGCCGTACCATGCCACGTGAATCTGTCCACGCCCGTTGGCTTTGCCGCGGCCAAAGCAGTCGATCCAACTCACCATATAGTCGGCGTCGTGCTCGTACTTTTCGAAGCAGTCGAACTGTTGTTGCCAATCGTCGCATGAAACGGCGAGCACTTTGACATCGCCGCTGTGGACACGTTTCATCTGGAGCTTCGCCCGAGTGATGATCCCCAAAAGTCCAGCGCTGCTTATAACCTGATAGAACAGGTCGTCCGAAGGACTGAGGGTTTGCAGTTCGCCATTGGGGAAGAGAACGTCGAGTTCGACGACTTGGTCACCAAGCGTTCCAACTTTGAACGAGTTCTTTCCATGAATGTTCATTCCTAGCGCGCCGCCGAGAGTGGGGAACATCGTTCCGCTCACAACGGGCGGCCAGAAACCGTCCTCCATCGTCGTTCGCCAGAGACCTTCGATGGTAACTCCAGCCTCGCAGTCGATCAGGCCGGTTTTGGCATCCCAGTTGAGGATGCGGTTCATCCGCGAGATATCCACGATGATGCACTCCGAACCGACGTTTGCATCTCCGTAACTTCTGCCTGCGCCGCGCAGAACCACCTTTCGATGAGTTTCCTGGGCCAAGTTCAAGATCTGGCGAATCTCAGCGACGTTCGTAGGCCGAAACAGGTAGCCGTCGGCTGCCGACCTCATGCCGTACCCCTCAAGACGGTGGATTCGTTCTGGGGGGAGTTTCAGGGCAGGGATTGGATTTGAAATCGTTGCGCTCATAAATTAGGCACGCTCTGGAACCTTGTCCAAGTATACAGACTGATGCTAAACCTTCCGCGTTCACGCTCCATTGCGCCGCAGTAACCCTGCTATAGCTAACTGTTGCCTCGCCCGGCGCGTTTCCGGGACTTCTGAAATCGATTCGCGGATGGTAGTATCGCGGCCATGTGTGGAATCGCCGGATATATCGGACCTCGAAACGCCGTTGAGGTTGTGTTGGACCAGCTTAAGCGCCTTGAGTACCGCGGGTACGACAGCGCGGGCGTTGCCTATCCTGCCAACGGACACATAGAGGTGCTCAAACGCGCCGGAAAGCTGACCGAACTAAAGAAGCTCGTCGATGAAGTTCCGCGAGATTCTCGAATCGCGATCGCACACTCACGCTGGGCAACCCATGGCGGACCAACAAACGAGAATGCTCACCCGCATTACGACGCCTACGAGCGGATTGCGCTCATCCACAACGGAATCATCGAGAACTATCTCGATCTCAGAGAGGAGTTGATCGCAAAGGGGCACAAATTCCGGTCGCAGACCGATACCGAGGTTGCCGCTCACGTAATTGGAGAGGAGTACACGGAGGGAGTTCCCCTCGAAGAGGCGGTGCGTAAGGGCGTAAAGCGGCTGCGTGGCGCCTATGCGCTTGTCGTGCTATCCCAAAAAGAAAAGGGGAAGATCGTTGCAGCCCGCAATGCAAGCCCACTTGTCTTGGGACTAGGGGAAGGGGAGAACCTTCTTGCTAGCGATATTCCAGCTTTGCTTCCCTATACGAGAGAAGTCGTCATCCTTGAAGAGAACCACATTGCCACGATCCAACTCGGAAGCGTGACGATCATGGACCTCGATGGCCGCGAGCAGCAGGTCAAACCGATCCATATCGAATGGGACATCGCGGCGGCGGAACGGGGCGGATACGACCATTTTATGCTCAAAGAGATCCATGAGCAACCCGATGTTTTGCGCCAGTGCCTTGCCGGCCGCGTCGACGAAAAGTATTGCGTTCGACTGGAGCAGGTGTTTTCCGAGCACGTTTGGACTGAAATCGACCGAGTCAACATCATCGCTTGCGGAACCGCGTATAACGCCGGCCTGATGGGTAAGCACCTGTTTGAGAAGCTGCTGCGACTTCCCACCGACGTCTATTATTCAAGTGAGTTTCGTTATGGCGACCCCGTGCTGTCCCCGAAATCGCTGGCGATCTTCGTTAGCCAATCGGGCGAAACGGCGGATACGTTAGCTGCACTTCGCCTATGCAAATCCCGAAGGATTCGAACTTTAGGCGTTGTCAACGTGATCGGATCGAGTATCGCTCGCGAATGCGACCGGACGATCTTTACTCAAGCAGGACCTGAAATCTCAGTCGCCAGCACGAAGGCGTATACCGCGCAGGTGACCGTCCTTACTCTTCTCGCTCTCTATATTGCCCAAGTTCAGGAAATGCCTGGCGTCCGCGTTCAAGAGGCGGTAGAAGAGTTGTCCGGCCTGGCGCAAAAGGCTGAAGAGTGCATGAAGCTCGAAGCTCAGATGATCGAATTGGCTGCCCAATACAAAGATATGCCGCTCTGTTTCTTCCTGGGACGCGGGGCGGACGCTAACGTGGCACTCGAAGGGGCCCTCAAGTTAAAGGAGATCGCGTACATTCCCACCCAGGAATCTCCTGCCGGAGAAATGAAGCACGGGCCGTTGGCGCTCGTTCAGCCTGGCGTCGTCTCAATTTTCGGATCGACTGACTGGGAGACTCGCGACAAAGTCGTGAGCAACATGAAGGAGGTCCAGGCTCGCGGAGGGACTGTCATCGCAATTGTTACCGACGACGACACAGTGACCGAAAAAGCGGCCGATGCAGTCATCCGCATCCCAACCTCAAAACTCGGATTCTTGAGCGCGCTGCTGACCATCATTCCGATGCAGCTTTTCGCGTATCACGTCGCGCGGTTGCGAGGGTGCGAGATAGACCAGCCAAGAAACTTGGCCAAATCGGTCACCGTAGAGTAGTTGTCTAGACAAGTTCGCCGGTAAGTCCCCAGAGGCGACTACCGGTGACTCGGACCTGTGCGAGACGTCCTGCCCGATCCGGAGAGCCGGAGAAGTGGACCATCTTGTATTCGCGCGAATATCCCTGAAGCACTTCAGGGTTCTTAGACGACGGGCCTTCAACTAACACCTCAAGCGTCTTGCCGAGATAGGTGTCGTTGATTTCGCAAGTAATACGGTTCTGCTGCTCAATGAGTCGATTCAGACGTTGTTTCTTTACCTTCTCGGGAACCTGGTCCTTCCGGTCGCCGGCAGGAGTGCCGGGACGGATCGAGTATGCGAACATATAGGCGCCATCGAATCGAACCAACTCCATGACCTTCATGGTGTTTTCGAACTGCTCGTCAGTCTCTCCCGGGAAGCCGACGATGATGTCGGTAGTCAGCCCGAGGCCCGGAATCTCCTCACGAAGTTTGGCGATGATCTCAAGGTACGAGTCCACCGAATAGAGCCTGTGCATCTCCTTTAGCATTTCGTCGTCGCCCGATTGTAGCGGCAGATGACAATGCTCCATAACCTTTGGGCAATCCCTGATCGTTTCGATCAGGTCGGTTCGAAAATCGCGAGGGTAGGGCGATGTGTATCGAATTCTTTGAAGGCCGGGAATCTCGCTAAGTTTGAGCAACAATGCGCTGAAAGGAACTCGCCCTTCTAGAAGGTTCTTGCCGTAGGAGTTAACGGTTTGACCCAACAAGGTCACCTCTCGGGTTCCTCCTTCGGCGAGGGTCGAGACTTCTTTAAGGATATCGGCAGTCGGTCGTGAGCGCTCGCGACCGCGCGTCGTAGGAACGATGCAGAAGGTGCAGAACTTGTCGCAGCCGTACTGAATCGGCACGAACGCTTTGAGCTTGGGAATGCGCCCCAAATGCCTTTGCGGTACGTCCTCGACGATTTTTCCCTTCCGTTCCGGAAGGTCGACCCGCTTCTGGAACCGGTGATTCTGGGCTGCCTCTTCGACAAGTCCGGGGAGTTGTCCCAAATCGCCTGTACCAAGAACGAAATCGACGTATGGCGCTCGACGCTTTATTTCGTCCGCTCTCGCTTGTGCCATACATCCGCAAACGCCGATGATCAAATCCTGTTTCATCCATCGAAGCGGCTCGAGTTCTCCAAGCATTGAGAAGGCCTTGTCTTCCGGCTTCTTTCTTACACTGCATGTGTTCAGGAGAATGACTTGAGCCTCAAGGATGCTGTCCGCCTTTGAGAATCCGATCCCCTCGAGGTAGAGCGCCATTTGCTCGCTGTCCTCCTCGTTCATCTGACATCCCCATGTTTGGATGAAGTAGGTTCCCCGACGAGCGCGAGGCCGTTCGGCGAAGGTGACGTTGCGGGTAAGTGAGACTGACATGGCGGGGAAGGGGGAGGGCTAATCGCCGACTAACTCGGCAGGAAGAATCTGGCGTCGTAAATGGAGGATACCGGAACGCCCTGAACCTGCCGGATGTTGCTTTTGGCAGAACTCTTATGACCGACCTAATGAATCTCACCCAATCGGGAACGTATACTCGTGGAGTGAAGGCTACCCTTCTTAACCGTATCCTCCTGGTCTTGGCGTTTGTCGGCTTATTTGTCGCAAGCGCGTTGAGTATGGAGAAAGCTCTTAATATCTCGTTGCCGTGCGGCAATACGTCCGGCTGCGACATGGTGGCGAGCCACCCAAGTTCGATGCTTTTTGGGGTCATCCCTGTGGCGTACATCGGATTTCTCGGCTACATCCTGATGGCAGGATTAGCCGTCGCCCGTGCGATGCGGACCCCCTATAACCCGATGCTTGTTACGGTCGGATACGGCGCAGCGGCCGTCGGAGCCGCGTTCAGCCTTTATCTTCAGTATGTTTCGCTGTTCCACATTCATGCTATCTGCCCCTACTGCATGACCTCCGCGATCACGATGATCTTGACTCTCGTGGTCTATGCGCTTCTGTTTACCGAGATCAAGAAAGGGCCTCAAGGGGATGCGGAGCCGGAAGCACAAGCGGATATGCCGAAGACAGACCTCTACATGGTGTGTGGACTGCCGCTCGCAATGGTAGTGGCGCTCGGTCTTCTGAGCGGAACCGAGAAGCCAAAAGGACCTTATCTTGACAATCGAAAGATTGAGCTGAACGTTGCAAGCCTCGTTCCCGACCATCCAAACAGCTTTGGACCATCGGACGCTCCAATTACGATCGTCGAGTTCGCGGATATGTGTTGCCCTGCATGTCAAAAGGCGTCACCCAAGGTTAAGGAGTTCGCCGCCGAGAACCCGGCAACGGTTAGAATCGTCTACCGGCACTTCCCATTGGCGATGCATGAATTCGGTCGAGTCTCGGCAGCCATGGGTGAGTATGCCGCGGAAAAGGGGCGCTTCTGGGACTTCACGCTTAGCGTAATGGGCAAGCAGCGACAACCGGATTCGATTGACGAACTTCTCGAAACGGCCAAGTCGGTAGGTCTCGACCCGGACGACATGAAGAAGCGGCTATCCGACAAGAACGACCCGGTTTTTGATCGCGTAACCAGGGACATGAACGATGGGCACAAGGTTGGAGTTACATCGACTCCGACGTTCATCATTCTCGCCAAAGGAATCAAGCCCGACAATTGCGGCCCTAACGACGTAATTGATAAGCTGAACAGCCCAACGTATAAGAAGATTCTGTCCGGCCATGCGTAAAAGGGGCCCCGTTCTGGTGGCCATGTCAGGCGGCGTCGACAGCAGTGTCGCCGCCGCTTTGTTAGTTCGGCGTGGCTATGACGTCATCGGCTTGACGATGCAGATTTGGCAAGAGAGTCAGACAGATCCTCGCCATGCCGGCTGTTGTTCTCTTGGAGCCGTTGAAGACGCTCGGCGAGTCGCCCGGGTCCTTGGAATTCCGCACTACGTGATGAATTTCAAGGATGAGTTTCGAACCTCCGTAATCGAAAACTTCATCAGCGAGTACGCAGCAGGGCGAACGCCCAATCCGTGCGTGCAATGTAACAAGCACGTGAAATTCGAGATCTTGCTCCAGAAGATGCACGAACTCGGTTGCGAAAAGCTCGTCACCGGACATTACGCTCGAATTCGATTCGACAAGGCGACGTGCCGGTACAAGTTGATGCGAGCCCGTGGCGACGAGAAGGACCAGAGCTATGTGCTTTACTCGCTCGATCAGGATCAGCTTCGATATTCATGGTTCCCGTTGGGTGAGATGCCATGCAAAGCGGCGACTCGTAAGCTCGCAACGGACCTTGGTCTGTCAGTGGCAGACAAGCCTGACTCTCAAGAGATCTGCTTCGTAAGCGAGGCAGGCGGCTATTCGGAGTTTCTACGCAAGCATCGGCCCGACATTTTTGCCGAAGGGGACATGGTCGACCTTGAAGGGAAGCCGGTTGGCAGGCATACCGGAATTCCCGAGTTCACGATCGGTCAGCGGCGGGGCATTGGCCTTTCGCCCAAGAACGGAAGACCGCTTTATGTGATCGAACTAAAACCTCAGGACAACAAGGTCGTAGTTGGACAAGCCGAAGATCTGATGCAGAAAGAGGTATCGCTTCACGAGATGTCATGGAGCGGACCAGAGGAGTTCGATGGCCCGGTTAGGGTGTTAGCGAAGATCCGCTACAACATGGATGCCCAAAGAGCGACTCTTTACGGTGGGCCGACGCCACGATTGGTGTTCGATCAACCGGTTAAGGCGGTGACACCCGGCCAGATAGCGGTGGCATATCGGGGTAAGACGGTGTTTGCAGGCGGAACGATCCAGAAAAGGTCCTAGCAAGCACGAACAAGAAGGCTGCAACCGTCGTCTGGGTGATTACCGTTGAGATATTGTATTGCGGTTCCCAAACGAGGGCTTGGGGAGCGTACAATCAACGAAAGAACTGGGAGGAATCAAGTGAGCAAAAACGACGACGATAACAATGTTTTGATCTATATGTTGGCGGGGGTAGGACTGGGCGCGATCATTGGCGCAGCCGCCGGCCTTCTGTTTGCACCGAAAGCGGGGAGCGAATTGCGAGACGACCTCACCGGAAAGCTGAAAGAGCTAAAAGACAAGACGGAAGACTGGATCGGCGAGCAGCGAGCAAAGCGCGCAGTTGAAGGCGCCGTCGAAGAACTGGGCGTCTAACCCAAACATTCATGCAGGGTTGGAGAATTTCCCTTTGGATGGTCATCGTATTGACCATCCTCGTCTTTCTTTATTGCGTAAGAGGCATTCTCCTGCCCTTTGTGATCGCCTTCGCGATCAGTGCTCTTCTTGAACCCACGATTAAAAAACTCCGGCTGCGGGGTTGGCCTCGGCCCCTTGCCATCTGGTCGATATTCCTTGTGTTTGTCGGCGTCTTAACCGGACTCGGCCTTTGGCTTACGCCAATCGTTTCGGGGCAAGTCGGCGGATTCAAAAACAAAATCGACGAGTTTACGTCCAGCATTACCCATCAAGACGAGAACGACAGTTTCTTCGTCCGCTGGAACCCGGTCGTGCAAGTTAGCCGACCGAATGACGACGCGATCGATAAATTCTTCGAGCAGTACCAAGACACGCTTGAGCGATTCAAGCTGCCTACAACCAAGCATGCCGCGATTGCGCAGTACGTTGAGCCACAACGAGCTCAACTTGGCAAGTCAGTGCAAAGCTTCCTACAAGGTTTCCTGGGTATTGCCAGTGGCCTAGTTTCCCATCTGCTTACCTTGATGTTCGTGCCGCTTCTTGTCCTGTTGATGCTGTTCAACATGGATCAGTTCAAGAGGCGTAGCGTCACGTGGATCCCTCCTGCTATTCGTGCGAACACCCTCTCAGTGCTTTCTGATATCGGCCAGGTCTTTTCAAGCTATCTTCGGGGGGTGACCATTGCGGTTCTCGGCTATATGACCGTGATGAGCATCATTCTTGAGATCATAGGCGCCCCCTATTCGATTCTATTGGGCGTTATATTCGGTGCGCTCTATCTTGTGCCCTACCTTAACGTTCTGATCAGCGGGACCCTGCTCGTTGTCGTAACGGGATTGAGCGGACGAACCAGCGGGCTGTTTATCCACGCTAATTCACCCTGGGGCTTCGCCGTGATACTCCTATTGGTGTATATGGCTTGCCATTTCACTTACGACTCCGTGGTCTACCCACGTGTGGTTGGAAAGGCAGTTGGGCTTGACCCTGTCGTGAGCATGTTCGTCATCTTCAGTGGGGGCGCATTGTTTGGCCTCGTCGGAATGATCATCGCCTTTCCACTTGCCGGCTCGGTTAAGGTCATCCTCGACAGATTGATCCGAGTTACTTCCGGCAGCCAAGATGCTTTGCGACTTCCGAGCGTTCCTCTCAGGCATCGAACGACTGCCGGGGGTTGACGGTTACAACTCCAAGTCGTGAGTGAGCCTTGCCGCAAGGTCGCGCGAGTCGAGAGTCACAACTCGGTCTCCAGATGCCAAATGGGCAACGAAGTCGACTGGAGTCACCCGATACCCGACCGTGTCGCGTTCGCCTGAGAACTGCAGGTGGATCTCATGCTCATCTGCCCAGACTCCCAATACCGCATCCGTCGGGTACCGACGCTTCATCAGCATTCCCCCGAAGACGATCTCGAAGTGGGTGATTGTCAACGTTGCCGTTCGTCCCTCCCCGGTTCGCGCAGCTTCACCTCGCCAGATGACGTGGCCGTCTGCATCGAAGCTTAATTCACCTTCCCGGTAGGAATCGATCAACACTTCGGCGATCGTATCTGCGAATTCGGTCTCCTGATGGATCGTAGGGAGGGCTTGCCCAACGCGGTGCCAGTCCTCAAGGATCATCGGTTGGTCGATATGTCGGGCAAGCCGGCGGTGAGACGTCGCCACCAGTCTGAAATACTGCTGCTCACGGTCGAGCTCTGTCCGGCACTTCTCGCAAACGAATCCGGGATGTGGGCTCGTTTTTCCCGCACCCAGCCAGCGGATATCCTCAAGAGTTAGAAGTCTTCCCAGGTAGTCGGCGGCAAATCCATTTGGATCTTCAACGGCATCGAGGAGAGTGATCTGTTCGCGCTCCACATAGAAGTCTGCCGCACAAGAGTCGCACTCGGCATTCCCGGCGCCAGGTTCCAGCCCGACTGCAACGCGAGCCCATTCGTCTGGATAGAGAACTCGGTGGGCGCCCTTTGGGTCGGCGGAAACCTTCTCCCACCGGCCGTCGGGAAGGACGTCGAATTGGGTTGGGCATTCGGGGCACTTCCAGATTTCGGTCGATCGGCCAGATTTCGCACACCAATAGTCGAACCCGCGAAAATCGGAGTCGCCGCTGGGGTCCATAACTGCCATTCTTCCGGACTTCACCTCAAATCGGGCACTGCAGGCGTTACACGTCGCCGTCTGTTCCAGCGAAACAAGCGACTTTCGTTTGTAACTAAGGAGACCGAAAGAACAACTTGGGCAGATCGCAAGGGGAATCGAATTGCGGATCAGGGTTAAGACCCCCGCCCGGCAAGAAGGGCACAAGCGGTCGTGGATCTCTCGCCGCTTAATTGTCCCTTCCTGGCACACTGGGCAGACGTATCGCTTCAAGGGGCGTGGTTCAACGAGAAGTCCCTTACAGGCCGGACACGCACGCTTGTCGAAGCTGAACTTGTTGAGCTTGAGCAGCGTTTCGTCGAGTTCCGCCAAGCTGTTGGCACTCGGCGCGTCGAGTTCACCGGATAGAAGGTCCCGGAGGTCGGCGACCGTCTGAGGACGACCGGCATAGGCGAGAGTCAATCCAGCTTCGATGGCGCGCACGATTATCGGATCTAGCTCAGGGCGCATCGAAAGTAGGGAGGGAAGTGGAATCCCTGAAGCTCGATCGGAGGAGCTTGGAGGCGCAATGCCCGACAACATCACGAAGAGCGTCGCGCAAACTGCGTACAGGTCCGTTGCGGGCCCGCGGCGGGCCCTTTCAGATAGCTGCTCGGGAGGGGCATATCCGGGGGTGTGCTGAACGGTATGCGTGATTGTGGAGTCTGCGTGCCATTCTCGGGCGGCGCCAAAATCGATTAGGTAAACGTCGCCGTTCGATCCTACCAAAACGTTCGAGGGCTTAATGTCGCGGTGCAGAATCCGCTTGGCATGGACTGCCTCCAAGGTATTCAGGAGACCCGCGCAGATCTCCAGCGCAGCGTCTGGATCCATCCGCCCCGAGGCCTTAAGGATTTTGTCCAGCGTTTGGGCATCCGCTACGTAATCCGTTGCGAAATAGGCGGTTCCATTCTCTTGAAAAGTCGCACGAATCGGGGGAACACCCTTAATATCGAATCGGCTAAGGACACCAGCTTCCTCAAGGAATTGCTCACGAAGGCGACGTCCAACCGACTCATCGATTTTGAGCACGCCTTCGGGAGTCCGAGGCGTGCCCTGGGGAGCAAGCTCCTTGACAACCACCAGATCGCCCCTTAAGAGGTCTGTGGCCAGATATGCGATTCCAAATCCACCTCGACCTAGAACTTCTTTGGATTCAAACCGATCGGCAAACCGCCATCCTGGATCTAAAGCCCGAGGCTCCGAACGCATGCGTCAATATAGCGCGTTGCGTGTCATAGGTTTTGGGAGTTTGGTCTCAGGTGTTAAGATTCAAGCATAACTACGTGATTTGCGGTCTGGATTGAACCTAACTAATCGAAACGACACAACCGCGATACACTCAGAACCCATTACCGATCATGCTGCTCCTTCCTTTGATTACACTGATCTCCTACTCGTTTCTCTATGGAGAGCATCTCAGCTATAAGGCGGACGTTTCGTTCGACGGCTATCTGCCGGTGCTCAGAGGCCGGCAGTCGCTTGCCACGCTAGCTATGACAGTCGATGTCGTCAGAGGTGGGCAACCGGAATCGGACCCGATTAAGATCTCTAGCGAGATCAAAGAGTTCAAGATGACGCTCAATGGCGCAACCCTCCCGTTTGGGCCGGACAATGTTCGCCTGTACTTTCCCAAAACCACGATCGAAGCTTCGCTGCAGGGAAAGCTCCTGAAGACGGATGCGCCGAATCTTCGGTTGCCTGTTCACCTACCCGGTCTCGACATCAAGCGCCTTCCCGATATCACGTACCTGCCGATCGAGTTTCCAGTGGAAGGAATTGAGGAAGGGAAGCCGTTTAAATTTGTGAAACCGTTTGGCGATGGCCCGGTGGAATATGAGGTGACTCCGAAGAGCATTGACGCAGACACCATAGCTTTCACTATCAATCTCACTCAGGACTACGTCACGTACGAAGACGAACGGAAGAGCCCAACCGACGAATCGAAAGCTGCAACGAAAATCAGGACCAGACTTACCGGTACGGGAACCGCCGTCTTCGACCGAAAGCGTGGTCTCGTTCGGGAATTCGATGTTCTTGCGGACTCGTTTGGCCAAGCAACGGACATCAAAACTCAAGTTGAGGTTGACCGTCGGCTCAAAACGAACCTAAGGGTTCGCCTTACGAACTGAATCTATTTGCCTCCGACAAGAACGCCCATGAAACCACATTCGCTTGCCACGATCGCCCTGCTGGGTCTCGCCTTAGCTGCTTCATCTGCCGACCCTTTTCCATGGAAAGCCACAATCGGCCGAGACCGTAAGCAAGCCTTGGATAGAATCTCGGCCGATTCCCTCAAAGGTCATCTTTGGTTTATCGCGTCCGACTTGCTTGAAGGGCGGGCCACACCATCGCGAGGGCTAGATCTTGCCGCCGAATACATCGCCGCGCAGTTTCGTCGAGATGGCCTTGAACCGGCTGGAGACGACGATTACTTTCAAACGACGACGATGACGCCTCGTGGTGGTGGCGAGCCGCAGAAGGTCCGCAACGTAATCGGAATCCTGCGTGGTTCCGATCCGAAACTCCGAGATACCTACGTGATGGTCACTGCGCATTACGACCATCTGGGAATTAGGAAACGGCCAGAAGGCGACCAGATCTATAACGGCGCTAACGATGATGGGAGCGGGACGGTCTCGGTCTTGGAGTTAGCGGAGGCATTATCTTCGATGAAGGTCAGGCCAAAGCGATCGATTCTATTCATGACCTTTTATGGAGAAGAAAGAGGCGAACTCGGATCCTCCTATTACGGAAAGCATCCAGTCGTTCCGATCGCTAACACGATCGCCGACGTGAACCTTGAGCAGGTCGGGAGAACCGACGATTCCGAAGGTCCGAGAGTGAATGCGGTTTCGATGACGGGTTACGATTACTCCCAAATCGGCGATATCTTCGCCGCTGCAGGCAAGGCACTTGGGGTCGGCGTGCAGAAGCACCCGAGGTTCAGCGACGCCTTCTTTTCCCGCAGCGATAACCAAGCTGTCGCTTACTTGGGGGTCCCGGCACATACGATTTGCACCGCGTTCACCTACCCCGACTACCATCAACCGGGGGATCATCGCGACAAGGTCGACTACGCGAATATGGCAAAGGTCGACAAGATGGTCGCTCTCGGATTGCTGATGCTTGCCGACTCGAATGCCGAACCCAGGTGGAACGAAACGAATCCGAAGACCGCGAACTACGTGAAGGCGTGGAAAGCGCTGAAGCGGACAGAGCATTAAGAGCGTTGAAGCGTCTCGCTGCGCTAGCGTCGGAGCGTTCGAGGGCGATTGAGCCAAGGCGATTTTCTTAGATCGCTTGTAACGCTTCAGCGTTCTTGCACTGACCCGATCTAGCGCTTTAGCGCTGCCTTGATGTCATACTCCAAAGGGTCTATGACCCATCAGACAGTCTTCGTCGTTGACTTCGGCGGCCAGTACACTCAACTCATCGTTCGGCGCGTTCGCGAGATGGGGGTGTACTCAGAAATGATCCCTTGGACTACTGCGGCGGATAAGATTGCTGCCCATCGGCCGAGCGCAGTTATCCTCAGCGGTGGACCGAAATCGGTCCTTGAAGAAGGCGCCCCCACAATCGATTTTGAAATCCTAAAAGGCATCCCTGTGCTTGGGATCTGCTACGGGCAGCAGTTAATGGCGCATCGGCTCGGTGGAAGGGTTGAAAAGGCCGGCCATAAAGAATACGGTCATCGGACCCTTGTTCCGACTGCCTCGATTTCCAAGTCCTTGGTAGCGCACCTTGCCAGCGATCAGGTTTGGATGAGCCACGGTGATCAGGTCCTCGGTGTGCCCCCTGGGTTTGTGGTTACCGCTTCGACAGACTCATGTCCGGTTGCTGCTTTCGAGAATACGGCAACGGTTCAGTTTGGAGTTCAGTTTCATCCCGAAGTGACACACACTCCCGACGGCAAAACCGTCCTGAAGCGGTTCCTGTTCGATCACGCGAAACTGAAGGCAGATTGGACAAGCGAGAGCTTTATCGACGAGCAGTTGGCTTCGATCCGAGAAACCGTCGGCGATGGAAAGGTACTGTGCGCCGTCTCGGGTGGAGTGGATAGTTCGGTCATGGCCGCGCTCTTGATCAAAGCGATCGGCGATCGGGCCGTTTGCGTCTTCGTCGACCATGGCCTTCTTCGCAAGAACGAGGGACAGCAAGTTAAGGAGACGTTCCTAGACCATTTCAAGGCAAACCTTAAGGCGTTCGACGTCCAGGATCAGTTCTTTTCAGCCCTCAAAGGGCATACAGACCCAGAAAAGAAGCGAAAGATCGTTGGCGAGAATTTCGTAAAAGTGTTCGAGGATCACGCAACCGAACTTAAGGACTGTGATTTCCTCGCCCAGGGCACCTTGTATCCGGATGTGATCGAGTCAGGCTCTCCGACGGCCGCAAAGATCAAGACTCATCACAACGTTGGCGGTTTGCCCGATTGGATGACGATGAAGCTTATCGAACCCCTTCGATGGCTGTTCAAAGATGAAGTCCGCAACGTTGGCAGACGACTCGGTTTACCCGAAGAGATGGTCGAGCGAGAGCCGTTCCCAGGACCGGGCTTAGCGGTTCGAGTGCTCGGAGAAGTAACTCCTGAGCGAGTTCGGATGACGCAAGAGGCGGATTGGATTTTCCGCACCGAGCTTAAAGCTCGTGGACTAAATCGTGGAATCTGGCAAAGCTACGCTGCCCTTCTGGACGTGAGAAGTGTCGGTGTGATGGGAGACGAGCGGACTTACGAACAGCCGATCGTTCTGCGAGCAGTCGAAAGCGAAGACGCGATGACAGCCCGAGCTGTTAACATTCCGTTTGAAGCGCTTGAGGCGATCGCAAGTCGAATCGTTAATGAAGTGCAGGGCGTCAACCGCGTGTTTTACGACCTAACGAGTAAGCCTCCTGCGACAATCGAATTAGAGTAGGGCGGGACCCTACTCTAATTCGATCAGGGGCTCAGGAATCGATCTCAACTCCGACGGTACGAGGCCCAGATACTCCTTAACCGACTCTCGAAGACCTTGTGTGGTTCCGAAGCCGCAACTGGAAGCAACTTGGTCCACGGCTTGGTCCGTCGTGCAAAGAAGGTCTACCGCGCATTCGGTGCGGCATCGGTCGACGTACTCATGAAATCCGTAACCGACCAGGTTCTTGAAGACTCTTGAGAAGTGGAACGGCGAGTACCCGGCGGCATCCGCGGCATCGCGAAGCGGCCACCCCAAAGAAGGGTTCTGGCGCACACGAAGAACGAGTTCACGAATCGTCTCCGGCAAGTCGGATGGCACTGCGGCAAGCTGGACCTGATCGCCTCCGATCATAAGTCGAGCCACGAATTCGTAGATCACGGAGACCATCAAGGGCTCCATCGAATCGTTTGGATGTGTGGCAGCGTGATCGAATCTGGCGATTGTCGTCTTAAAGTGCGGGTCGATCGGGCGGCAGGCAACCGATCGTGCGCTTGAATTTGCCGATCGATTGACCCTGGTGGTGATCCAATTATCAAGCAAAGGAGTAACTCTGCCTTCCCACGAGAGCAATTGGCTTTGATGTTCGCCCCTTGCTGCCTGAAGAATTAATCGAGCCCCTCGTATAAAAGTGATGCTCCGCGGTGGAATCAGGACCAGCTTGCCCTGCACTCCCGTTCTGGCGATCAGGGTCCCTTTGAGGTTGATGCAAAGGGCACACATTCCAGCCGGTACAACCAGATATCCGGTAGATGTCCTTAAAACGTTTCCGCTAAGGTTTTCCAGCCGAATGTAATTCATGCCGGCTACATCCGATCGCTTTAAAGCGCCTGGGGAGGCGCCGCAATCGAAGTTCAAATCGATGTGAGGTTCGTTGCCGTTGGTCCGCACTGGCTATTTCTCTCTCTCAGGAGTCGAACCTGAGTGTACAACAACGGGCAATTCTAGAATGCGAGTAATTGTATCGGTGCTTCGATCCTACTGGATATGACGAAAACATTGTCGGGCGTCGTTGAGGTATTAACCCCTGAGTGAAGAAAGGATTGTCGGTCGCCGTAGTGGGCGCCACGGGTGCGGTAGGACAGGAGTTCCTCCGGTTATTTGAGCGGAGACAGTTTCCAGTAGCAAGCCTTAAGCTGCTAGCTAGCGAACGATCGGTTGGAAAAATAAGCAATTTTCGAGGCGAAGAGTACGTCATCGAGGAAGCGTTGCCGACATCGTTCGAGGGCGTCGATGTTGCGTTTTTTAGCGCAGGAGCCTCAAGGTCGAAAAAGCTGGCGCCAGCCGCGATCGATGCGGGGGCGCTTGTCGTCGACAACTCGAGTGCTTACAGGACGGATCCAAACATCCCGTTGGTGGTTCCGGAGATCAATGGCGATGCCGTAGGCATCGAGAATCGGCTGATCGCGGTTCCAAATTGCTCGGCGATCATTCTTTTGATGGCCGTAAGTCCACTGCGGAAGCTTGGAAAAATCGAAAGGCTCATCGTAAGTACCTATCAGAGCGCGAGCGGTGGCGGAGCCGGGATGATGCGTTTGCTTGAGGAGGAGACTAAGGCTTTGATTCTCGGAACAGACCTGCCAGAATCTCCCCTTTCGACCCGGTATGCGTACAACCTCTTCAGCCACAACACGCCGATCAATGAGGATGGATACAACGAAGAAGAGGCAAAGGTTGTCTTCGAAAGCCGAAAAATCCTTTCGATGCCGGATTTGAAAGTCAACGTAACGTGCGTTCGCGTACCTGTCTTGCGTGCACACACCGAATCGGTTACCGTCGAGTTCGATGGGCCGTGCCCTTCAGTGGAGGCGGTCCGAGAGATACTGGCATCCTCGGCCGGAGTCAAAGTTCTCGACGACCGGGCCGCAAATCGATTCCCCACGCCGCTGGATGCGAGTGGTCAAGATGACGTTTTGGTGGGACGAATTCGCCAGGACCTCAGCAACCCAAACGCGCTGTGCATGCTTGTGTCGGGAGATCAACTACTTAAGGGCGCTGCT
>Ga0364867_10308_pt1 | contig 30380 bp, 27 predicted proteins | sample ExccelAu500001D4_3_FD_206915 | JGI IMG/M metagenome (GOLD analysis project Ga0364867, IMG submission 206915) | Enriched cells from Trout Bog Lake Hypolimnion, Wisconsin, USA - BchlTB.Aug13.5000.01.D4 | ecosystem: Environmental > Aquatic > Freshwater > Lake > Hypolimnion/Profundal zone | place... | reverse complement strand
CTTACAACATAAAGGGAACAGCCGGCGCCAGAATCGCCGGATGTTCCCTTTTTGCTTCTGCTCTAATTTTAGGGCCATGCAAACAATTGACCAACAGCGAACCTAAAGATAAACGGAGCGTCGCAGCCAAAGTTGGGCAGCGATAAAGTGCCGATTGACTAAGCTCACTACAGATAATTTACGTCCTTTCACTTCTGTTGTGTATTTTAGCCCTGCAATTCTAAGACCACATGAAAGTTTTTATATCAGGCGCATCAGGATTAGTAGGCAGTAATTGCCTGAAATATTTTTCGGAACAGGGCTGGGAAACCATAGGTTCGTACTACTCTTTCGAGACAGACGATACCGTGTTTTACGACACCCTTAATCCCGACCATCCTTTCAATTTCAACGTCAAAGAATTTGCTCCTGACGTCATCGTGCATTGTGGTGCGCTCACCCACGTAGATTACTGCGAAACGCATGTAGAAGAGAGTTTTGAGAAAACAGTACAAAGTACTATCAACCTCGCAAAACTTGCAAACGAATGCCACGCCCGCCTCGTCTACATTTCTACTGATTATGTGTTTGATGGAAAAAATGGGCCGTACCGGGAAGATGATCCGGTAAACCCTCTAAGTGTCTATGCCCGGCATAAACTCGAGGCCGAACAAATCGTATTACGGGAAATTCCGAACCCGCTGGTACTCCGGGTGACCAATGTATATGGCAACGAACTGCGTGGCAAAAACTTTGTAGCCCGCATCATAGAACAGTGCAGGAACCATCAGAAACTTGTCTTGAAACTGCCATTTGACCAATATGCCTCACCTGCAAATGCATGGGATATAGCCAGGGCAATGTACGTGTTGCTCAGGGACAACAAGAGCGGCGTCTATCACATTGCCGGAACAGATTTTGTAAACCGTGTGGAACTTGCAGAACGTGTGCTGCATTACTTTCCAGACGCGCAATACGAAATGATCCCCATCTCCACCGAAGAAATGAAACAACCTGCAGCCAGGCCACTCATGGGAGGTTTCATCGCTGATAAATTCAAAAAGGAATATCCGGACTTTGTTTATGGAACAATTGATACCTACATGCAGGAGGTAATGCAGGCTATAAAGGACGACCCAAAACCAGGCCATTTGTAGAAGGAAAACAAAGTTGATCAAATGCTGGGGCAATAATTCCGGACTTGTCCGAGCGGGTTTATTCTGACAGGGCAACCGCATTAAAATTTGTCAACTCCAGTGACCACGGTCGTCTGCTAATCTCTGCTCCAGCTTGATTTTTTGAGTCCGGTCTTGAGTCCGGTTTGTTTTACGCCTCTGTAGTCGTAATGCTGTTTTAAAAGATTGAGTGTTATTTTAGTCGGCCCTCTAAAATAATTCAAAGCCTTTATTGGGATACAATACGGCTTATAGTATGTATATTTAAGTTACAAGTATTTGTAGAAAGTTTTTAAAAGCCTTGTAATTAGTATATGCTAAACAGAGGTATCAGCCAATACAACCAAACCATTATCCATACCCCAAAGCCAAAGCCAGGCATTGCAAAAAATAAACGAAGAAAGCACAGCCGAAGAGCAGCTATTGAACCAGTCATCGGACATCTGAAAACAGATTACCGGATGTGCCGCAATTTTCTCAAAGGCATCATTGGCGATAATATAAACCCGAACCTAGCTCTAGCTGCCAGGAACTCCAAACGAGTCATTAACCTTTGGCGCACAGAGGCAATAACCAGTTGGCAACTCGTTTACAACACCATACTATACGGGATCGTTTTTTATTGCCTACACCAAAACTGACTTTTTGAGGGACGACTATGTAATATTTTGCGAACAATAGCCCGAGAATGTCTAAAATGAATAACAGTCGAAATGAATGATTGCAACGATGTTTTGAAATGGGGGTATTAGCGAAAGAAACGGCGTGTAAGCGGAGGGAAAATTAGAAAGGGAGGGCATCGCTCTACGCTCGCCACTCCCTTTCTTAATTCCGTGCCCCAGACGGGAATTGAACCCGTACTCGCCTTGCAGCAAACAGGATTTTAAGTCCTGCGCGTCTACCAATTCCGCCACCAGGGCATCACATTTTTCCGGTGGTAAACAAATCCGGGAAAAGCCGAAATAAAAAATTCCACCAGCGAGGGGCTGATGGAATCCTTTGAGCGGAAGACGAGACTCGAACCCGCGACCCCGACCTTGGCAAGGTCGTGCTCTACCAACTGAGCTACTTCCGCATATCTTAAAGAACTACCTTTTTGGGAGTGCAAAGATAGACAGCTTTTCTCAAAAACCAAACTTCTTCTCAAAAAAAATTTATCATTATGCTTCGAGATTTTTTAGGTGGGTCATCTGACATGCAAAAACTGGCTTTAGCTACTAAAATAAGGTACTTCAGATAAATTGTTATTGAAATTCCATGGTTAAATATTGTATTTTTACCGAGCAAATATTATACTTGTTTTCGCTGTTTTTGTAATTGGTTTTAAAATTTATTTTTTCACGTTTCAAATCAACCATTTGTCCCCCTTTATATCGCTGGTAAAAAAAGACTTAATGATGGAGTGGCGGCAAAAGCATACGCTGTTTGGGGTATTGCTTTATGTGGGCGCCACGGTGTTTGTGGTGTATATGATGAGCGGTCAGCCAGAGACGCGGACCTGGAATGCGTTGTTTTGGCTTACGCAATTGTTTGTTGCCGTCAATTCCGTTGCCAAAAGCTTCCTACAGGAGCACCTAACGCGGTTTAGGTACTATTTTACGCTAGTGAGGCCAGCTACCTTCTTGCTGGCCAAGATGACCTATAGTATCGTTTTAATGCTCATCATGAGCCTGGTAAGCCTGCTGTTGTACTATCTAATGCTGGGCTGGCCATTGGAGCAGGGAGGGCTGTTTGTGGTGATCACGATGGCAGGTAGTATCAGCCTGTCGGCGGTGTTTACTTTTCTTTCGGCTATTGCGGCGCGGGCTCAGCAAAATTCGGCCCTCATGGCGATTCTGGGGTTCCCATTGGTTACCCCTGTCCTGCTCATATTGAGCAGACTTGCGCTCAAGGCGCTCACTCCGGTGTATATGCCGGATTGGTGGGGGCTGGCGCTGGTGCTACTGGCACTCGATATCTTAGTTGTTTTGCTGGGAGTAATCTTATTTCCGTTTCTTTGGCAGGAGTAGCATTACAAAAATGCCATGATTAATTATCGTAGCGCAGCCGTTCTAATAAAACGTTTTGTTCTACCTGACAGGATACTTTTAAAACTACTTTTCGATTTATGGCTTTTACCTCGGCGTGGCCGAGGCCGGGAGCTGCTACCACGGCAAGGCACTAACCCAAAGGGCATTTAGTTGAATAAATTAGCGCAGTAAAGCTAAGTGGAAGATTAGGTATTCAAAAGAGGATACCTAAAACAATTGTGAGGTTTCAATAATGTTTTCAGACACGAGTAGGCCGGAATCCATTTAAAACTAAAACTGCCTCCGGAAACTTCAAATTATTTGGCGTATATTGTTGCAATCGTCAGAAGCCTTCATTTATAGGGAATCTGTAAATCAGCCAGTAAAAACGAATAAGTATCGGCTCCTACCAGTAGCGGGATTTCCATTTATTTCGCTTCTACCGTGGAGCACGAATCCCAGCCATATTGCTGCCTGAGCGTGCTGCATTTGCCACTGGCGCCGGAAAGAGAATTAGTCCCGATACTGTAAAGCTGTCTCTGCGACCCGGTATTGCAGTCGCAGCTAAAACCTGATTTTTTGCAGGAAAAGAGAAACGCAACAATTGTAATACAAACAACAATGCCCAGAATTTGTTTCATCAGTTTCATAAAATATCATTTTACATAAAGGTAGGATATATATAATCAAACGAAAAAGAGGGATGTCTCCCTCTTTTTCGTTTGATCCACCTTTTATCTGATGTCGTTCTTGATCTTTTCTTCTTAATAGCTCGCTCGGGGCCGTGTTTGCTTACGCAAATGGCATTTTTACTACCGTAGCCATCAGCGCCTTGTCACGTACCATCACGAAAACAACGCTGCCAATCGCTGCATCATCAATGGCTACGTAGGCCATACCTATGGCTTTGCCAAGTGTTGGCGATTGTGTACCTGAAGTCACAATGCCAATATCAGTGCCTTCTGCGTTTTGGATGATATGTCCGTGGCGGGGTATGCCCTTGTCCACCATTTCTATTCCCACCAATTTGCGGGTAAGGCCATTTGCCTTTTGCGCTTCGAGCAGGTGGCGCGATGTAAAGTCCTTAGTGAACTTAGTGATCCATCCCAGACCGGCTTCCAGCGGGCTGGTGGTATCGTCTATGTCATTTCCGTAGAGGCAGAAACCCATTTCCAGGCGTAGCGTATCACGGGCCGCCAGTCCTATTGGTTTCAGTCCTGCGGGCGTACCTACGCGGAATATGGCTTCCCATATTTTGTCGGCAGCGCCGTCCTTATCTTCAAAATATATTTCCACCCCACCCGCACCCGTGTAACCGGTTGCGCTGATGAGCACATTGCCCACTCCGGCAAAGGTACCCTTGGTGAAGGTATAGTATTTGAGATCACTGATATTGAGGTCTGTAAGTTCCTGCATCAGTTTAGTGGCATTTGGGCCCTGCACGGCCAACAAGGCTGTTTTCTCAGAGATGTTCTCCATATCCACCCCCTGCGTATTATGCTTGCTGATCCAATCCCAGTCTTTTTCTATGTTTGAGGCGTTTACCACGAGCATGTAGGTCTTATTCTGCTCTATGCAGTATACAAGCAGGTCGTCCACGATGCCGGCAGTATCGTTTGGCAGGCAGGAGTATTGTGCCTTACCGTCTGTGAGCTTACTGGCATCGTTGCTGGTAACGCGCTGGATGAGGTCAAGCGCGTTAGGCCCCTTGAGCATGAACTCACCCATGTGGCTGACGTCAAATACCCCTGCATTGTTGCGCACGCATTGATGTTCATCATTGATGCCTGTGTAGGAAATAGGCATATTATATCCGGCAAATGGCGCCATTTTCGCGCCGAGCGCCAGGTGCCTTTCAGTAAATGGTGTGTTCTTCATGATCTCTTTTAATAGCGGCGCAAAAATAAGCGGATATTCGCTATTTTTCAGGGTTTTGTTTTCTTTTTTCAATACTTTATTTTAATGTGCGCTTGTTTTGCGGTGTTAATACCGCCGAAATTGGTCAATCGCTGGCTGCGCCTATAATATGCTTGTCTGCCGTCCTCGATAGTCAACACACTGGCTTCAACCCCCACGACAAGACAATAGGCAGTTGCGAGCGTATCTATTTGATTTTTTGGTAAAAAAATCGCTCATTTTATTTCCATCTGAATTATTAAAAATTACTTTTGTAACCATAATTTCAAAAAAAACACCAAACCTATATGAAGAAAATGCTTCCCCTGCTTGCAGCAATGCTACTTTGCACCCACGCACTCATAGCGCAGGCCCCCAAAATCGAAAAAAGCGCCGCCTTTGATGAACCCAGCGATGGATGGAACAAAGTATTGCTGTTGAAGAATGGAAACACGTTCTATTTTCATTTTACAAAGAAAGAGGGGATTGAACTGACGGTGTACAACCCCGCTCGAAAAGTAATTGCAACAAAAGAGATCACAAGTGATCTTTGGGACGTCAGAAAATTAAGAACTTCCAGTATCCTTGGGCTTTATGAGATCAATGGGGAACCTGTACTTTTTTTGATGCAAATGGATCAGAAGGAACCGGTTGTTTACAGATTGCGTTTCAACGCGACAAGGGGAAATATAGTAAAAGAAGAGGAAGTAGATAGGCTGCCGAGGGTGAACGTCTGGGCCGCCGCCGCCGGGTTATTAAATGAAGGAGTTGTGGTTGAAAAAGATCCGAATTCAAACTACTATGCCATAATTGATTTTGTATGGCATAAAAATGAAGACGACAAGACAATAAAGGTAGTGCACTACAATGGGAGCCACAAGCCGGTGAATGTGGGCTATTACGATTCACCCGATCCTGATTTCAGGGAGTTAAACCTCATTGGCGCGATTGTCGATAGCGACCGCAGGGTATTTCTGTGTACTTATGGCGCCTCTAACCGGAAAGGTGAAGATGGGCACGTTTATATTTCTAAGCTGACCATGGGGGATTCCGTATTTAAAACTAAGACCCTCGACTTTACTGAGGATTTCCGTAATACCAAATCAGTGTTTTATTATGATTATGCTGCTAACCGGCTTGATCTGCTTACCCAGACGGTGGCCAGCGAACATACCTCATTCTTCGGCGGTGGCACTAAACGCACCTATTTGTCTTTCCTGAGTTTCATTGATCCGGAGACTTTTCTGCTCAAGGGCGTAAAACCCATACAAGGGAAAATGATCACCGACTATGCGCAAAATACCCTCAAAATTGATGATGACTACCATGGACTGCCCCAACAAATGGTCATCAATAAGGATAATACTATCAGTATTTTATCAGAAGAGATGAGCTATAAAGTTGTGCGTGACTCTCGGGGCCGCACGGTGCGCACCCTTACGAATCTCGGGAACATTGGCATCTCAGAATTAAATGCCGACGGTACTGAAAAGAAAGGATACATGATCAGCAAATTGCAAACTGCCAATGGCATCTGGCCGTCATTATATATTTCAGATCGCTCCAAGGGCCGCTGGTATTATAAAGGGAGGCCAACTGATTTTGATTCATACGTCTCCTTCGATTATATAAATACAGACAATAACCGGTACATCCTATTTAACGACAGCCCGCGCAATTTTGACAAGGATGAAGATGAAACTTCCAGAAAGGCAGTGACCGGGAAAACAAGGGTAAATACTGTTTGTTATTCAATAACTGCTGATGGGCTCAAGAAATTTTACCTGTTTGGCGACCCTGAGGGTAAGAAGGAATCCAACTCCTGCTATATCGAAGCATCAGCCTACCAGCCCAGCAATGACACTTATGCTACGGTGATGGTGGAAGAAGACGGGCGTGATAGGGAGGCAAAACTGGTATGGGTAACTTTCCCATAATGTTTGGCTTGTTGTGCATGTTTTTATCTGGTGCAAGCGATAAAAGTGGATCATTTTAATTTTCGTTCGTCCCCTCGGGGTCGTATAATTATAGAAATCAATCTGGTTTAAAGATACAGTCCTATTAGGATCGAAAGAACGACACACAAATTTATCTGCTATGGAGTATAGAACATTAGATGGTGCCCCCAATTTATTGACAACCTGTAATTTAATATAAGATGAAACTACTCATTTCGATTACGCTGATAACTGGCTTGTGCCTGACAGGCGCCAACCTGTATGCCCAAACCGATGATGACAATATACAGCAGGCGAGAGCTACGCTGGATGCCCAGCACAATTGCGACGGCGCATTACGGTACCTAAGCCTGGTATCTGCCGATGGCCAGACCAAGGCTGCTTATAACCTGCAAATGGGGCGGGCCAATGACTGTAAGACCAATATCGCCCAGGCCATTTATTACTACAACAAGTTCCTGGAGTTCCAGCCGGCCAATGATTCTGTAAAGCGCCGTGTGGCAGAACTTTCGGACGATAAGGCCCAGCAGGCACGGGTAGCCAACGAAGAACGGATTGCGAGGGGCATGAATGAGGAACATACCTCGCATAGTTCGCACACGAAGAAAAGCAAGAAGAAACACTATTGCCTGGAGGATAATTACTACAGTTTCGGCATCGGGTACGGAATGGCGTTGGGTGGTGACAATGCGCCTTATAAGAGCGCCTTTGAAATAAATGGTGATTATGGGTTCTCGGTGGCAAAAAACAAATTGCTGCTGGAATGTTCCTTTAACGCTGATTTTTTGACCAATCCTTCCATCGATTGGTTCGCCCGCGCTTGCGAGCTCCCATCTTCGCAAGTTTCTGGTCTGGCTAGTGGATTTGATTACAATATACATTTTGCACTAATGCCGGTAGTGGTCAATAAAAAGAATATCGCGCTTGCGGTTGGTCCACTTGCAGGTATGGGCATCATTTCAATTGCGGACATGGGTGATTATAGCTTTGAAACCGGTAATGCCGCGTGCCTGTACTACGGCGCGCGGGCAAACCTTTTTCTGGGGCAATACGCGATCATTTATCTTCAATATGGACAGATGGGCGCTAATACCGCGACCGTGGACTTGCCAATTGGACTCTCCAATACCATTACCCAAAACCAGAGCATGCTGACGCTGGGCGTAAGGCTTAGGCTTGGAGGCTACTGGGGTATGTGGTGGTAATAAATAAGTACACCACTCATACTGATTTTTCTCATGGTCTATGAACCAATTTTTTATCTACTTTTGCACCGTGATGATATTCACGGTTCTTATTGAATTTCTGATTTTATGAAAATATTGGTTTGCATTTGCCCGGTACCGGACACAACTACAAAAATCGCATTCAGCGACAATAATACTCAGTTCAACACTCAAGGCGTTACATTTATCATCAATCCGTATGATGAGTGGTATGCACTCGTAAGGGCGCTGGAACTAAAGGAAGCAGGATTGGCAGAGGCGGTACACCTGGTCACCGTGGGAAAGGCTGATGCTGAACCCACCATCCGTAAAGCCCTTGCGCTTGGTGGCGATGAGGCAGTGCGCATAGATACTGACAGTAATGACACTTACCTCGTGGCGGCCCAAATAGCGGAATTTGCAAAAACAGGAGGCTATGACCTGGTGCTTTGTGGCAAGGAGTCTATTGACTATAACAATGGCAGCGTAGGCGCGATGATCGCTGAGTTGCTGGACATGAATTATATAGGCTTCGCGGCTAAGATAGATATAGCAGGTAATGTGGCTACCGTGGACCGTGAAATAGACGGCGGCGAGGAAACTGACAGTTGTCCGCTGCCCCTGGTGATCTCTTGCCAGAAAGGCGTAGCCGAAGCGCGTATACCCAATATGCGTGGTATTATGGCGGCACGTACACGCCCGCTGAAAGTAGTACCTGCTTATGCGGTACCGCAATTGAGCGCCATAGTATCTTACGAGTTACCCCCGGCAAAATCTGGTGTGAAGATGGTAGCTGCCGAGGATATGGACCAATTGGTGAACCTGCTCCACACTGAGGCTAAGGTGATCTAGCCGGGAAGAAAATTGAAACATTAATTTATATCACTTTTTTAATATTTACAGATGAGCGTTCTGGTTTTAGTTGAGCATGCACAGGGTGTATTCAAGAAGAAATCGCTGGAGGCAGTACAATATGCTTCAGGTATTGCAAAAAATGCGGGCGGTAGTGTTACGGCCTTAGTGATTGGGAGCATAGACGCTGCTGCCATGCAAGCGTTGGGGGCTTATGGCGCTCAGAAAGTACTCAATGTGGTTGATGCGAGGTTAGATCAGTTTAACCCCCGTGCATACACCCGTGCTATCGTTACCGCTACGCAGAAAGAAAACGCTAAAGTGATCGTTGGTATCCACGACGCCGTAGGCCGCGCTGTAATGCCGGGCGTAGCAGCCAGGCTTGGCGCGGGGATCGTTGCTGGCGCTGTTTCCTACCCTGATCTGAGTGCAGGATTTGTGTTGAAGAAAAATGTATTTTCCGGAAAGGGTTTTGCCTTTGTGAACATAACCAGCGATGTAAAGGTGATCACGCTTACGCCAAATACGTTCCCAGTTGTAAACGGTGATGGTACGGCGACAGTAGAAAAACTGGACATCGCTTTTGAAGATAAAGATTTTGCCATCGTAGTGAAGGCTGTGAACAAGGCTTCCGGCAGTGTGCCATTGTCTGAGGCTGAGCTTGTAGTATCTGGTGGCCGTGGTATGAAGGGGCCGGAGAACTGGTACGTACTCGAGGACCTGGCTAAGGAACTTGGCGCTGCGCTGGCTTGCTCACGCCCCGTGGCAGATTCGCACTGGAGGCCGCATAATGAGCACGTAGGGCAGACTGGTGGCACCATCAGGCCGAACCTCTATATCGCAGTTGGCATATCAGGGGCCATACAGCACCTTGCCGGTGTAAACGGCTCTAAGACCATCGTAGTGATCAACAAAGACCCTGAAGCGCCATTTTTCAAAGCTGCCGACTACGGGGTGCTTGGAGACGCCATGGAAGTCGTGCCAAGGCTCACAGAAGCGGTGAAGAAATTCAAGGCTGCGCACAATTAAGTATCGAAATGGAGACTGATATTTATGATATTCATAAAAAATTCATCCATGTAAAGGATGAATTTTTTTTTGTTGGGATTTCATATGTTGAAATATTTTATTGTATATACTGCTTCAGGCTATCAATAGGCACTTCGCCATTGTAGATTTTCAGGAGTTTGTGGTGGCCGTCGTAGACGTTGACCTGTGGGAGGGAACTATAGCGGTATATTTTATCAATAAAGTTGGAACTGTCGATGCCTATATATAATGGCTTGTAGTCGCTGATATGCAGGTTCTTGATGAATGAAGGCATGTGGATGATCATGGATGGGTTGGCTACCAGCACCCATTTAGACTTTTTAAACAGGCCGATGTTCTTTTCTATTGATTCTGTCTCATCTTCACAATGGGAGCAGGTGGGGTTAAACATCATCACGAACAGATTTGCGCCATTGTCAAAGTCCGGCCCTGACGGGTTGGCGTTCTTCTCGGCTTCTTTTTCTTTCTTTCTTTCCATCCTGCTTTTGTGTTTTGGCTTACCGTCAGCGGTTGCAGCACCAGGCATGGGTTTTGCAGATTCCTTGCCCACATTGAGAATGGAGCCAACCTTAGGGTATGTTTTTCCGGTGGTGTTGGTGGGTAAGTTAATGAGGCTATCCACTACTATGCCGAGGCGCAATGGCGGCATAGGGGCGCCAGTGGCTTTAAGGTCCATTTCAACAGGGGCAACGGTTTGTGCAGTACATATGTTAGCTCCAAACAGGAATGAAGCAAGCAGTAATTTGTGTAACATGACGCTAATTTAGGGAAATAACAGACAGTGGCAAAATAATCGCTGGCAAATGAGCGTGGTTTTATCGATCATGGTACGGGAATTGGGTAACCTAATTGATGAACGGCGCGTGAAAAGCGGTATTTTTACATTTGAAAAACGAGCAAGAAAGGAGAAAAAATGTCAGATAATCATGTGCCGCTTGCGGAGCGGGTGAGGCCAGCATCGCTGGATGAATTTATAGGTCAGGAGCACCTGGTGGGGCCTGGTAAGGTATTGGAGCAGATGATCCGTAGCGGGAAGGGGCATTCTATTATCTTCTGGGGCCCTCCCGGCGTGGGCAAGACCACGCTGGCGCAGATCATAGCGCACTCGCTGCATATACCGTTTTTTACGCTGAGCGCCATAGACAGCGGGGTGAAGGATGTGCGCGCCGTGATAGAACTGGCGCGGAAGAGCGGCCACGCCTTGCTGTTCATAGACGAGATACACCGGTTCAATAAAGCGCAGCAGGATAGCCTGCTGGGGGCGGTGGAAAAGGGTATCATTACACTGATAGGGGCTACAACGGAAAATCCATCGTTTGAGGTGATAGGCGCATTGCTGAGCAGGTGCCAGGTATATGTGCTGAAGCCGCTGACGGAAGCCAATATGGTGGCGCTGGTGCAGCAGGCGATGCTACAGGATGAATGGCTGGCTGCGCAACACCTGCAGATAAAAGAATGGGACGCGCTGCTGCAACTCGGCGGGGGCGATGCACGCCGACTGCTGAACCTGGTGGAGCTGGTGGCGGGGGCGCTGCCGGACGACAATAAAACCATCACTAATGACGGGGTGCAGGAGATTGTGCATAAGAAAATGGCGCTCTATGATAAGACCGGTGAGCAGCACTATGACATTATATCAGCCTTTATAAAATCGCTGAGGGGCAGCGACCCCAATGCCGCGGTTTACTGGCTGGCGCGGATGATAGAGGGTGGGGAAGACCCTAAGTTCATAGCCAGGCGCATGGTGATACTGGCCAGCGAGGACATAGGCAATGCCAACCCCAATGCGCTGCTGCTGGCGACCACTTGTTTTCAGGCGGTGGAGCTGATAGGGTACCCGGAGTGCAGGATCATACTCTCGCAGGCGGCTACCTACCTGGCGTCTTCGCCCAAGAGCAATGCATCTTACATGGCCATCAATAAAGCGCAGGACCTTGTGGCACGGACAGGGGACCTGCCCGTGCCGCTGCCCATACGCAATGCACCAACCGGGCTGATGAAGAAAATGGACTATGGCAAGGGCTATCAATATGCCCATAGTTACCCCGGCCACTTTGTGGAGCAGGAGTTCCTGCCGGACCAGGTGGCAGGAACAAAACTGTATGACCCGGCCGATAATGCGGCAGAAGCCAAGATCAGGGACTACTTAAGGAATTGCTGGAAGGAGAAGTATGGGTATTGAGGGCTAAGAGACAGTGATGGTTATATTACCAGTACCATCATCATACCACGTTACGCCATACGTGCTACTGGTACAAGCTGCAAAGACGGAGTAATCGATTGGGAAGCCACTGCATGCGACGTTCCCGCATGCAGGGCCACTTGACGTGCCATATAACCATATTGATGCCCAGTCCCAGCCGCAATCTGTGTACATACACCCCATACCGCCGCCGCAGACAGGAGTCGCTCCTCCTGTCCAGACCGCACCAGCCCAGCCGGGACTTATTAATGCCCTGACATTCCAAAATGAAACTGTGGTCGGTGTGCCTCCAGATGCTGCTGGCACCAGGAACCCGGTTGAGACCAGGCTGCCGCAGGCCGAATAGGTACAAGCATCATGTGCGTGCAATGTCACCGTGATGTCGCATCCAGTGTTGTTAATGATGGTAAGGGAGCGGTCGGTATTGCCATACGCTAGACCCCCCATAATAAATAATGCTAAAATCAAAATTAATTTTTTCATGATCAATTTATTTTTTGGTTCAATCAAAAATAGCTATTTAAAAAACAAAAACGTAATAATATTTTGAATTTTTTTTTTTTACTATTTAAATAAATATGTTAATGCCTGATGAGATTAGAAATTTATCCATTATCTTTGTTTGACTATTCTATTAACCATAAAACCTCCCCGCATGAGCAGCAAGTTCACAGTTTCTTTACGCACAGGAAGCCATTTTTACAAATTTTTGTTTCTATTGATCACTCAGTACATTATTTCCTTTTCATCTTTTGCGCAAAGCTGGAATGTCTTAGGAGACCCAGGGTTCTCATTGGGGATGACGAATTTTAATTCGATGGCTATTGATGTAAATAATACTCCTTACGTGGTTTATGAAGACTTTGCAAACGCATATAAAGCTACTGTGATGAAGTACAACGGTACTACATGGGTCCCGGTGGGTATTTCGGGGTTTTCTGCCAGCCAAGCCGAATGGACATCGATAGCGATTAATGGACTCGGTACACCGTATGTCGCATATTCCGATGCCAGTAATGGTTGGAAACCGACTGTTATGAAATTTGACGGTACTTCTTGGTCAATTGTGGGCAGCCCCGGGTTTGCAGGAGGGGAGGTTTATTATAATTCTTTAGCCTTCGCCCCTAGTGGTACACCCTATATTGCTTATGAGGACGGCTACGATGGGCCTATTACTGTTAAAAAGTTTAACGGCACAGATTGGGTGGCAGTTGGTGACACCGGATTTTCGCCTGGTGAAGCCGGCTATACCTATATTGCCATTGATGGCGCCGGAACACCTTATGTGGTGTTTATGAACAATTACCCTGGGCCGGTCACCGTAATGAAATTTAATGGAACAAGTTGGGTGAACGTTGGCAGTCCGGAATTTTCGGCAGGGCAAGCTTATTTTACCTCTATCGCAATAGATGGAAGCGGCACACCATACGTTTCTTACAGTGATTATGCCTATGGCCAGAAAGCAACGGTGATGAAATTTGATGGTAGCCGGTGGGTAAATTTGGGAAGCCCCGGCTTCTCAACCGGGCCGATCACTTATACATCACTTGCGATAGATAATTGTGGAACGCCATACCTGACTTTCGAAGACGGGAATTATACAGGCCCGGCGAGTGTGATGAAATTTAATGGAACTATCTGGGAATCTGCGGGTAGCCCGGACTTTTCGGCAGGTGAGGCAAATTATACCTCCATGGCGATAGATGGGTATGGAAACCCGTATGTGGTTTATGAAGATTTTGCAAACGGTGAAAAGGCGACGGTGATGAAGTTGAGCCTGCCATCGATAGGTGTTGGATCAGGGACGTTGTGCGTGGGCGATACAGTAACTTTATCAGACACCATGAGCGGCGGTGCGTGGAGCAGTAGCAATACGGGTATAGCTACGATAGGCTCTGGCGGGCTTGCAACTGCTATGAGCGCCGGAACAGATACAGTAATGTTTACGATGGGCTGCCAGTCGGCTACCCTAAGCTTAACGGTGAACCCGCTGCCCAGTGCAGGGGAGATCAGCGGTGCGGGGGATTTATGCGCAGGCAGCGCAAGCGCTTATACCGATACTGCGGCAGGCGGGGTTTGGAGCACGGGCACTGCATCTATAGCGGGCATAGGGAGTACCGGCGTAATGAACGGCTTAGCGGCAGGCGCGGCTGTGCTCACCTATACGGTGAATAATGGTATCTGCTCGGCGATGGTTTATGATACAGTGACGGTAGACCCGCTGCCGAATGCGGGTGTTATTACCGGAGTAGACACGATATGCCCCGGAGATACCATGCGGCTGGCAGATGCGGTGACGGGTGGGGCATGGAGTATAGCCAATACCTCTATCGCCTCCATTTCCGGCGCGGGCACTGTACGCGGCTTTGCCGAGGGGCGGGATACAGCTATATATGTCGTTACCAATTCCTGCGGGAGCGATACAGGGGTGTTCTCGTTTTTCGTGCGGTCCCCATCTGCCTGCCCTAATAGTGTAAACACATTGATTAGTGTAGCTGCGTCCATGGTGGTTTATCCTAATCCCGGTGCTGGGCTATTTACGCTCCGGTTAAATGCTGAAATGAATACACCGGCACAAATAACTGTCACCAATATGCTGGGCGAAATTGTGAAATCAATGACGCTACCAACCAACCAGAACAATGACCTACGCCTATCCGTGCCGCCGGGGGTGTATTTTATATCGGCAGCAATGGGTAGTGAGTGGGTGAACGGAAAGGTGGTGGTGGAATGAGGGGGGTGATGCAAACGTCATAAGTAGAAGGGCAAAAGTAACCAGTAGAAAGACGCGCGAGTAGATGTGTTTTGCTGGGAATTAGAAAGTCGTGAGGGATCGTTGAATTCCGAAAATATTGCGATACGGCAATTGTTATATTAGTTTATCTTTGTTTCAGTGCCTTTTAACCTTTATTCGTCTACTTATGAAAAATAGACATTTCTTAATTAGTCCATCAAATGGTACGAAACGCTGTGCATTTTTATTATATTTTCTTTTAGGAAGCTTTTTTTTCGCCGCTGCACAAACATGGGACACGGTGGGGACAGCGGATTTCTCTGACAGCCTGGTTGGACTTCCGTCAATCACTGTAGATAGTGGTGGAGCGCCTTATTTGGTTTATAGCGATTATTCCAACGGCAGAAAAGCGACTGCGATGAAATTCACCGGCGGAAGTTGGACGCCGGTCGGTATTGCAGGCTTCACCAGTCGGTATGTAGGTTATCCCACAATTTTACTTAATAGCCGTGGTATACCCTATGTGGCTTACAAGGATACGGTTAGTGGCCCAGTGTCCGTGATGGCATATAATGGCAGCAGTTGGGAGTATGTAGGTAGTCCGGATTTTGCTGCGGGCCAGGTGAGTACGCCTAAAATAGCCATGAGCAGCAATGATACACCTTATGTTGGCTATGTTGACAATTTTTACAACGGGGTGACAGTAAAAAAATATGATGGAACCAATTGGGTTACTGTGGGTACGCCTGCGTTTTCCGCAAGTTGGGCGCAATTTTCGTCATTCGCTGTTGATAGTCGGGGTACTCCGTATATAGCCTATGGCGACGGGGCATACAGCCTGAAGGCTACTGTAATGAAATATGCGGCAGGAACTTGGGTAACTGTCGGGAGTGCTGGTTTTTCTGGTGGCGAGGCGGATTATAATTCGTTAGCCATTGATACGGGCGGTACCCCGTTTGTTGCTTTTGAGGACTTTGCGAACGGTAACCGGGTGACGGTTATGAAATTTGATGGCACATCTTGGGTGACAGTGGGTGTTGCCGGATTTTCCCTCGGTGAAGCTTTTTACATTTCTTTGGCTATTGATAAATGTGGTACGCCGTATGTCTCTTATTTAGACAATTCCCTTGGCCAGGTAACTGCAATGAAATTTTTCGGCGGGAGGTGGGTAAGTGCCGGAACAGTGGGCTTTTCGCCAGGGAGCACAGGTTTTACATCAATTGCGATTTCTCCCAACTCTGTGCCTTATGTGGCATATGACGATAATGTACATGGCGGAAAAGCTACCGTGATGGATTTGAACGCGGCACCCATAAGTCCAGTTTCCGGATTGTGCGTGGGCGATACAGTAACTTTATCAGACACCATGAGCGGCGGTGCGTGGAGCAGTAGCAATACGGGTATAGCTACGATAGGCTCTGGCGGGCTTGCAACTGCTATGAGCGCCGGAACAGATACAGTAATGTTTACGATGGGCTGCCAGTCGGCTACCCTAAGCTTAACGGTGAACCCGCTGCCCAGTGCAGGGGAGATCAGCGGTGCGGGGGATTTATGCGCAGGCAGCGCAAGCGCTTATACCGATACTGCGGCAGGCGGGGTTTGGAGCACGGGCACTGCATCTATAGCGGGCATAGGGAGTACCGGCGTAATGAACGGCTTAGCGGCAGGCGCGGCTGTGCTCACCTATACGGTGAATAATGGTATCTGCTCGGCGATGGTTTATGATACAGTGACGGTAGACCCGCTGCCGAATGCGGGTGTTATTACCGGGGTAGACACGATATGCCCCGGAGATACTATGCGGCTGGCAGATACGGTGACGGGTGGGGCATGGAGTATAGCCAATGCCTCTATCGCCTCCATTTCCGGCGCGGGCACTGTACGCGGCTTTGCCGAGGGGCGGGATACAGCTATGTATGTCGTTACCAATTCCTGCGGGAGCGATACAGGGGTGTTCTCGTTTTTTGTCCGTTCTCCATCTGCCTGCCCTAATAGTGTAAACACATTGATTAGTGTAGCTGCGTCCATGGTGGTTTATCCTAATCCCTGTGCTGGGCTATTTACGCTCCGGTTAAATGCTGAAATGAATACCCCCGCACAAATAACTGTCACCAATATGCTGGGGGAAATTGTAAAATCAATGACGCTACCAACCAACCAGAACAATGACCTAAACCTACCCATGCCACCGGGGGTGTATTTTATATCAGCAGCAATGGGTAGTGAGCAGGTAAACGGAAAGGTGGTGGTGGAATGAGGGGGGTGGTGCAAAGGTCATAAGTAGAAGGGCAAAAGTAACCAGTAGAAAGACGCGCGAGTAGATGTGTTTTGTAAGGTAGTAGAAAGTACTTTGCCGTGCATAGAAAGGAGCTAGTATACGGCCGCCGCAGGCGAACGATTGTTTGCCCTGTAGTTAAGGCCGGGATAGCGGAAGCCCAAAAATTAGCCATTGGTGGACGTGGTACTCCATCCGTTGCCTATGCCGACCACGGTTACGCCGGAAGGATTCTTTTAGAGCAAATGCTTCTGATAATAATTAGTGCTGTACCTGAATTTTGCTATTGTAATTGATATTCCCAGATTTCACGCTGATGAGGTATAAACCATTGGTCAATCTGGAAAGGTCAATCTGGTTTACCCCGGTTCCTTGTGTCATCTTTATGGCGGTTGTATGGACTTCACGACCCGTAATATCTGAGATGGTTACGGCGCCCTCGTCATCTGCTGGTTCCTGCCATTGTATGTTCAGGTAACCTGTCGTTGGATTAGGGAAAGCAGCGACAGAAGAAGCGGCCGGGTTTAAGTTGGCAACTCCTGTTGTACCTGGCGTGATAGTGTGCGATTGGGTATGCTCTATAAAATTAGCAGCCGTTACATTAGGCGCTGCTGTGGTAATGGAGATACTTGTGTAATCCGTAGAGTTGTAATTAATCAGCTCGGGATGTACGGTATAGCTACCTACGGGTAGGTTACTGAATGTATAATTTCCGGTGGCATTGGTATAGGTTTGCTGCAATAAAGTGCCCGATGAGTTAAAGAGCAGCATTTGTAAACCAATTGCCGGGACGCTGGTGGACGTGCCCCGGTTAGCACCCGTCAAAACACTGCCGCCGATAAAGCCGGGACCCGATGTAACCGTACCGTAGTCCATGTTGATATTCTGATTAATATCTTCGGTGCCGGAGGTGTGGTAACATACCGTAGCGGAATTCCAACGGGAGCTGCTGGTATGGTAGGTAGGAATGTAACCTGTGCCTGAAACGCTATCGAGCTGTGCGGCTTTTATCCGCAACGAATCGGTGGGCAGGCCCAGAAATTGATAAAAGTAACTGCTACCGGAACTACTGCTGGAAACCGTTGTAGAGTCAATTGCTTCGAGCATTGAGGTGCCAGAATTGTATGTGATCACCCAGATTTTTACGTCACCATAATAGACAGGCCCTGTAAATTCCACATAGCCGGATATGCCGTCAATTGTGGTTACCGAAATCACATAAGTAGTATAAACCGTTCCTGTACACCCGGTAACGGCGTAGGTTATAGTTGCAGTGCCGGACGAAACCCCGGTTACCAAACCGCTTGACGCGTCAACGGTGGCAATGGCAGTGTTGCTGCTTGTCCATGTGCCGCCGGAAACCCCATCATAAAGCGCTGTGGTAAGGCCCACGTCCACAGTGGAAGTGCCGGAAATGGTTCCCGCGGTGTAGCTGGCGTTTACCGATATGGTTTGATATGTCGAATATGAACCGCAAAACTCTGTGACCGTGTAAGAAATATTTGCGGTTCCGGTAGCTATGCCAAGGACTGTGCCGCCAGATACAGTGGCGACTGAAGTGTTACTGCTGGTCCAGGCGCCGCCGCCGGAACCGGAAGTGTCGCTGAGTGTAATGCTAGACCCTGAACAAACTACAGAGGCCCCTGCGATAGGGTTAACGCCAGTAGTGTCTACAGTAAACCAGAATGATGCTACACATGCGCCAATAGCATAAATAATAGCTGTTGTGCCGTTGGATATTCCTGTAACCACTCCGGTACCGACATCGACGGTAGCTATACTTGCATCACTGCTGCTCCAAATGCCTCCGGAAGTAGCGTCAGACAAAGTGGCGGAGCCGCCGGGGCAAACCGATGAGGTGCCCGTTATTGCGGCAGGCATCGGGCCATCTACCGAAAAAGTTACCGTTACATAAGAACCACCTAAAGTATAAGTAATTGTTGTGGTACCTACTGCGATCGCCCTTACGTTGCCATAAGCCGAACCCACAGTAGCCACAGCAGGGTTACTGCTGGACCAAGACCTCGTGCCGGTTGAGTCGAGGTCATACAGGCTGGTTGATGACCCAACGCACACGCTGGTAGTCCCAGAAATAGCTGCAAGCCCAAATGACGCATAAGACAGAAATAACGCCGCAATAAGTGTAAAAATATTTTTCATAAGTTTTTTTTTGACTCTTACTACCAAAAAGACAATATTGAACCCCAGTTAATTAACTGCCACGAAATAAGACGGGTAAAATAACCAGAAGGTTAGTAACAAAATTAAATATTTTTTTGAAATAGCTATAATAGCTATATTAAATGGAATCAAACTGTTTTGTCAGATGTTCGGCTGTGGTGCCGATGAAATTTCTTCTGCCGCGCCTGAAATAATAGTTGCCGCTAACAAGCATGAGCACGATGCAAATCAGCGAGGGACAAAATACATAGGATAAAATAGCCAGCGGCAGGTATTTGGTGATCCAAAGTGCCTTTTTTTGCATTGTAGCTTTTGCGGATGAAATAATCTCAGTAAGTATGAGGATATTGCATATTAGTTCGGTTGCTGTGCCTGCCCAAATCAGTATCTGCGAACCAGGCCAATGTTGGATACGGAATAATATCCCGAAACAAAGGATGGAGAGTCCGACATAAAATGGAACATGCAGGTAACGGAATTTCATGAAGCAGTATTGACCATGTTGGCAACAAGAAATGTAAATATACGATGATTGATCACATCATAAAATCCCTCCTGTACTTTCGGTTTTGGAGCCATTTATTGCCTTCGTGCGAAAGCCAGGCTGATGCAGCGCCAATTATGGCGCCGGCAAGCACATCGGTAGGGTAGTGCATGCCCAGGTAGAGGTGGGAGTAGCCTACAGCGGAGGCCCAGGCATAAGCAGGGGCTATGACATACCAACGTGGAAAGCAGATACTTAATGAACTGGCGGTGCAAAAAGCAAATGACGTGTGCCCGGACGGAAATGACGGGTCGGTATCGTTTTGGTAATTATTGATATACGGATAGGTGGTGTAGGGGCGTTTCCTGTTTACCGCATATTTGACCCCGAGCGTGAGAATGGTGTTGATACCCAGTCCGGCGGTCGTCTCCAGGCCGTTGATGATCATTTCATTGTCGCGGCGTGCAAAGCCGGTGATCAATTCGGCTGCCGGGGCTGCTATTGAAACCGCATACGCCGAATTGGTGAGGCCAATCATAGTCCCCTTCAGTGCATTGTTCCTATGGAGGTTTATACTGCGCAGCAAGTTTATGTCCCCATTTTGCGCCATTGCATTTGGCGTAAACCAAAGCAGCAGGAGCGTACAGAATAGCATTCGTAACGTAAGCGGCAAACAGGTTTTCATAAGCGTGGTAAATTTACTACCAGGGTAAGGTAAGTGCCAATAGTTTGAAGAAAATTTTAAGGATACTGCAACATTTGGATGAAAATAGGGTGGGTAGGGCTTAAATCAACCGAATAGAGGGCAGTTAAGCGGCGGGAAATTTTTCGGCACTATTATTGTATGAGTTTATTGGCGTTACCTTTGTGGCGCTAATATAATAGGTATCAGATGCAGTTATCATTGCAGGGAGTAGTGCCATTGCCACTGCGGGAAAAGGTGAATTCTTACCGGTCGGGGATATGGAAAAATAAGCTGTCGCTGGATAAGGGTGGGTATATATTTGTCCAGGCGCCTTCCGGCACGGGTAAGACTACGCTGATCCATATCCTGTATGGCCTGCGCAAGGATTATGAGGGCGAAGTGAAGTGGGACAACCATTTGTTATCTGCAACGGGTAATGAAGTGGAGGCAAAACTCCGGAGCCAGAATATCAGCGTCATTTTTCAGGACATGCGGCTTTTTCCCGAGTTGACGGCCTGGGAAAACATCGAAATAAAGCGATTGCTGACAAATACGGTCACAGCGGCGCAGGCTGAGGATTGGCTGGCAAGGCTGGGGCTGGCTGAAAAAAAGAATTCGCTTTGCAGCACCATGTCATACGGGGAGCAGCAGCGGGTAGCGATAGTTCGGGCATTGCTGCAGCCCTTTGAGTGGCTGCTGATGGATGAGCCATTCAGCCATCTGGACCATGCCAACACTGCCAAGGCCATAGACCTGATACTGGAAGTAGTGAAGCAGCATGGCGCGGGGCTTATACTCGCCGATCTGGACGAAAATAATTATTTTCCTTACACGCAAACCATTATTCTGTGACGGACCAGGTACAAAAGAATATACTCGTAAAGCTATTGATGCAGACCCGTCACCGGTCGCGGTTATGGGCGGCATTGGCGGCGCTGTGCGTAGGCACTACCTTGCTGCTGCTGTCCGTGATGATATGGTGGAATTTCAGGGAACTGCTTTTTGGTAAGAACCAGAATGACAACCTCGGCAGCACGTTCCTCATCATTGGTAAGCGGGTCACCGATCAGAAAATGGGGGTAGCTAATGCTACGGTATTTACATCGGCGGACATAGACAGCCTTAGTGTTGCACCACAGGTGGAGGATGTGGGCGTTATTACCTCAAATCATTTTCCCGTTTATGCCATGATGGGCGGTAAGCTCGCTTTTGCCACTGACATGCCATTGGAGGCCGTACCGGATAAATTCCTGGACAAGATGCCCCCGGAATGGAAGTGGCAGCCGGGTACACGTGATCTGCCGATTATCATTTCGTCGCAGTTCCTTGATATTTATAATTATGTGTTTGCGCCCAGCCAAGGGCTACCACAATTATCGGAAACGTCGGTAAAGTCGATAGCCCTGAATTTTAAGGTAGGGGAGGGCGACAAGTACGAAATGTTCCTGGCGCATGTGGTGGGTTTTTCTGATCGCATAGGGTCGGTACTGGCGCCGCAGTCGTTTATTGATTATGGCAACAAGACGTATGGAAAGCCGGGTGCGCAGGAAGCGCCATCGCAACTGATCCTGAAAACAAAGGACCCTTCGGATACCAGGTTTGCCGCCTTCTTACAAAGGCATGACTACGGTACGAACTCCCAAAACCTGCGCTGGAGTAAAATACGGGCTATAGTAGAAGTGGTGACGAGCGCTACGGGCGTGCTGGCCTTATTGCTGATGGGCATTGGTACACTGGTCTTTATTTTGTTCATAGAGCTCACCATAGCCCGTGCGCAACAATCGTTGACGCTACTGCTGCAAATAGGGTATAGCCCACGATTTGTGGGGCGGTTTATGACCATGCGTTTCCTGCCCATGGTGCTTGGGACGGCAGTGGTTTCCATGTTGCTGACGTTTGCGGCACAAGCGGCTGCTTCCTCGTTGGTGAAATCGCAGGGGCTGGAACTGCCATCACTGCCGGGCTGGCAGGTATGGGTTGCGCTGTTGATTAGTACCTCCATATTGGTGCTGTTGGTGACTAATTCCATCAGGCGGGAGATAGGCGGGAAAGCGTAATCCTAAAAAGTGTGGTGTTTTCTTGCTGTGTTTGTTTCCGTTCATATATAACACACGTAAAACTATACGGCAATCATTTTTTCTGACTTATTTATCCCGCCGGATTATCGTATATTTGTACTTATAAAAATTATATAAATGAGTGTTCAATCATTCCAGGAGCATTTTGATAGCCTGATTGATAGGGAATCGACTATTGAACCAAGGGACTGGATGCCGGATGATTATCGTAAAACGCTGATCAGGCAGATATCCCAGCATGCGCATAGCGAGATAGTAGGTATGTTGCCGGAGGGCAACTGGATAACGCGCGCGCCAAGCCTGCGCCGCAAGGCGGTGTTGCTGGCCAAGGTGCAGGATGAAGCAGGCCATGGCCTGTACCTGTACAGCGCTGCGGAAACGCTGGGCATCACCCGCGATGAGCTTTACGATCAGCTACACACGGGAAAAGCAAAATACTCGTCGATATTTAATTACCCCACACTTACCTGGGCTGACATGGGGGCTATAGGCTGGCTGGTAGATGGCGCTGCCATTATGAACCAGGTGCCGCTGTGCCGTACGTCTTACGGGCCGTATGCGCGGGCTATGGTGCGGGTATGCAAGGAAGAAAGTTTTCACCAGCGGCAGGGGTTTGAGATCATGCTCACCTTGTCGAAGGGAACGGAGATACAAAAGAAACTGGCGCAGGATGCACTCAACAGGTGGTGGTGGCCATCGCTGATGATGTTTGGCCCTCCGGATGCGGAGAGCCCACATACGGAACAGAGTGTACGCTGGCGCATCAAGCGGCTTACTAATGACGAATTGCGCCAAAAATTCATTGACGTGACGGTGGAGCAAGCTAAGGTCCTGGGACTGGAGATGCCTGATAAGGACCTGAAGTGGAACGAAGAAAGGGGACATTACGATTCAGGGCCCATAAACTGGGAAGAATTTTGGAATGTGGTAAAAGGTAATGGGCCATGCAATAAACAACGCCTGGAAACCCGCAAGAAAGCATGGGAGGATGGAAAATGGGTGAGGGATGCAGCGATGGCACATGCCAGGAAGCGGAGCGCCCGAAAGGAAAAGCCAGCTCAGGCTGCATAAAACGCTAACAAAAATTTCTGACGACTATTTATGACACAGGATATAAATAAAAACAAAAATGAATGGCCCTTATGGGAGGTGTTCATCCGCAGTAAGGCAGGGCTGGACCATAAACATGCAGGTAGCCTGCATGCAGCAGACGTAGAGATGGCAATGGAGAATGCCCGTGACGTATACACCCGGCGCATGGAGGGTGTGAGTATATGGGTGGTGGAAAGTAAGCACATACACGCATCAGACCCTGAGCAGGCTGAATCGTTGTATGATCCCGCCAATGATAAAATATACCGGCACCCGACTTTTTATCATTTGCCGGATGAAGTGGAGTATATGTGATTTTTGAGTAGAAAGGCTGAAGTCGAAAGTAGAAAGTAGAAAGTATAAAGTATAAAGTATAAAGTCGATAGTTGGTAGTATAAAGTTTTTAGTACACAGTCAATAGTCGGGAGTACATATTTCATCGAGGGTATTTTGTATTTGGTACAGAGTCGAGAGTAAAGGATTGGTGGTAGGAATTGGTTTAGAAAGTGGTCGGGGCGATACTTTGAACAACAAGCTCTATTGAGCGTATCGTACTAACTGTTATTTAGTAATTACTATTTGCTGATTACCAATTACCACGTACTATCTTGAAAACAATAAATAAATGAAATTAGATTACACATTGCGTTTGGCTGACGAGGCCTTGATCATTGGCCACAGGCTGGGAGAATGGTGTGGGCATGGGCCTGTTCTGGAGCAGGATATTGCGCTCACCAATACTGCGCTCGACCACTTGGGGCGGGCCAGGAGCCTTTACCAGTACGCGGCAGAGCAGTTCAACGCATTGCCAGCAGAACAAAGGAAAACGTATTTTACATCGACTGCGCTGCAGAACATCGTGGCGAATGGTGAAAGGATAGATGAAGATGATTTGGCTTTCCTGAGGGATGGATGGGATTTCAAGAATATATTATTGTTAGAGCAGCCAAATGGCGACTGGGCGTATACGATAGCGCGGTCATTTTTTTATGACGTTTTCAATTGCCTGTTCTTTACGGAACTTGAAAAGAGCAAGGATCAGACACTCTCGTCCGTTGCGGAAAAATCGCTGAAGGAGGTTACATACCACCTTCGCTGGAGCAGTGAGTGGGTGATACGCCTGGGTGATGGCACCGACGAAAGCCACGCGCGGATGCAGCAAGCCGTAAATGAATTGTGGATGTACACAGGCGAAATGTTTGTGATGAATGAAACGGATAAGGATATGCTGCAGAAAGGAACAGGGCCAGACCTTGTGGGTTTAAAGCAGGCGTGGCTGGACAGGGTTAAGACTGTCTTTGAAGAAGCGACGTTGATCCTGCCTACGGCTACCTGGATGCAGCAGGGCGGAAAGGATGGCCGGCATACGGAGCATCTGGGCTACATACTATCCGAGCTTCAATTTATGCAGCGCGCATATCCCGGGATGGAATGGTAAGGCGCTCCCTATACTTTTTCCACTATATTTACCGTTAATTTGCCCGGATGACCGTTTCTCTTGTTTTACCTTGTTATAATCCACCGACCGGTTGGGAACAAACAGTTTGTGAAGCATTTCGTTCGTTTTGCAGTTTTCTGCAAGATGAGGTAGAATTAATCATTGTCGTCGACGGGACGGATTCATGCGTTTCTATCACTCCTGCCAGCTTATCAGTCCTCGAGTCGAATATTTCTAAATTAAAGATCGTAAAATATCCTTTGAATAGGGGTAAGGGTTATGCGATCCGCCAGGGCGTGACCGTGGCTTCGGGAGACCTGATCCTGTATACCGACATCGATTTTCCATACAAGACAGAGAGTATGGTGAAGATATATTCCGCGCTAAAGAATACGGACGTTGATGTGGCAGTGGGTGTAAAAGATGCTGCGTATTATGCTCATGTCCCGTTCGTGAGGAGGGCCATTTCACGATACTTGAGGTTGCTTATCCGCGTGTTCCTGTCCATGCCCATCACGGACACACAGTGTGGCCTCAAAGGATTTAAAAAAAATGTAGTGCCACTCTTTCTGGAAACTACAATAGACCGCTACCTATTTGACCTCGAGTTTATCCGCAATTGCTTTAGGTCTGGCAAACTACATGTGAAAGCTGTTCCCGTAAGCCTGAACGATGATGTGCATTTCCGAAGCATGAATTACCGGATCCTGTTTTCGGAGGCTGTGAATTTTGGTTCATACAAGGGTGAAAACCGGCTCGTCTATTTTGATCTTTGTGATTTTGATGAAGCGATCCTAGCCGGGCCAGAGCCGGAATTGTCCCGGTTCCTTACCAGCATTATTATCGCTGCGGGACAAATGAAAGTGGGTGGAATAGGGCTGCACAAAGCGCTCCACGATATAGTGGCATCCTATGTAACCGCTATGCAAAAAGGCAAGGCGCTTATGATGGAGGCGGAGGTAGCGCATGGCCCTTTTAAAAAATACTTCGAGCACCTGGAGACATTCGACCGGCAATCGTTCATCGCAAAAAGGACATATAAAGAGAAGGGTGCCTTACTGTTGAAACCCGACGGAATTCATTTTTTGAAAGTAGACGAAGAACGGAAAACCAAGGTTTATGAAGCGCTGAGCCCGCTTCTTGATCACGATGCGTTTTTCCAGCACCTCGTGTTTGAGGACGTAGCATTTCGTATTGCTGGCACAGGGAGCCTGGGCTTGGAAAGGTATTGTGTACTGTGTTATAGCAAGAAAAAGGGCAAGCGCTTTCTGGTTGATGTTAAAGAGTCGCGCAAATCCTGTTTCTCGGATATTATTGACGTCCGGCAACCGAAGTTCAAAAATGAAGCCGAACGGGTAAACGCCATATCCTATGTCATGCAGTATAATTCACCAGCTTTCCTCAATACCGTAATCATTGATGATCGGTCGTTTATGGTGAAGGAATTACAACTGATGTCTGATAAAATGGAAATATCCGATTTTGGAAATGATTTCAATTTGCTTACAGATGTTGCAGTGGGCATGGCATCCCTGATGGCTTATGCCCAATTGCGTAGTGCCGGGCACATGGGGTCTGATACCGCGGATGACCTGATGCGCTTTGCAGATAAAAAGCAATGGCAGAAAGACATTATCGAAGTTTCTGGCGATCTGGCGAAAAAGAACAATAAGTACTACAAGGAGTTTATCAAGGTTGAATAGTTGAAGTAGAAAATTATAATTTCCACCAGCAAGGGGCGCCAAATTTATAGGATATTCCTGCATTGACAACGCCCTTATACCCAATTCCTAGTTCGCAGAAGGCACCGAATTTTCCGCCTACCCTAAAGGCTATTGGCGTATACTGCATGGTCAACCCGTCAAATTTGGAGGTAACAGTCGATTCCGGGGTAGAAGCGGTCGGGTTCGTGACAGTTGTACTGGCTGCAAACGCCGGCCCGCCCCCGATCAACGTATACACTTCGAGATATTTTCTGAAAAAGTAGACATAATAAACTTCGATGGCTACCGTTGTCACATTTTGTTTGAACGAGCTCAAAACGACCGATGGGTTATAGCTGTCCCCGTATTGCCCTTTCTCGGTGCTCACGCCCCCTGAAAACCCGAACGCCAGCCTGCTGAATGCAAAATATTTTATGGAAATGAACTTGTTGCTTGCATTGCCGGTAATCGTTTTGGTACCTGAACTGCCCGTGTTGTCACCGGGTAAGAAGTTGCCTGTGAGCTGGTCTGGTGAGATGATCCCGTAACTGGCCGACACATCATATTGCCGCTTATCTGACGGGCATTGTGCGCTGCACGAGAGCACTACACAAATCAAAAATATAAAAGTTGTCAGGGTTTTCATCTGAAAGTTTATTGAGATGTACCGGTAGCGTTTCAGTCGTCAAAATCAGCTTCTGCCACCTACCGCATTTTTACAAGATATTGTTTGCCGCGAGTCTATAGTTGTGCATCAGCACGCAAATATAATTAGAATTAACTCATGTTTTGTGTGGGCTATAGCACATAGCGTGTAAGAAAATAAATCTTTTAGAATTTCAGGAAACAAATTCCATTTACTAAGAAAATGAAGAAAAAATCCCGATATTAGCCCAATATTTACAGGTGAAATATTTTCAACTTAGCGTACGATGAAATTAAAGCTACTCAGGTTAATTGCATTACTGGTTTTGCTTGCGACTGTCAGCAGTTGCGGGGAAGGGCGCTGGAGGCGCTATCATCAACGTGACAATTATGTCCACAAGAAGCACTACCGCAAATTTCATGAACACAGGAACGGGGATTGGTAATCTGTGTTTACCCCATTGCAGTTAACGCTTTATTTAAGGAACCGCTCCATTAACTCCGGTGTTGGCGCCATGCATGTGTTTCTTTTACCAAACCATTCATATCGGTTACGGGCTATTAGATTGTAAATGCCATCGCGTATCATATGGGGAATAATAATGCCTGCATACAGTAATCTCCATTGTGCCCCCAGCAGTTTCGTCGTTTGCAACGCCGCGCCTGATCGCAAAAAATATTGGCTTTTGTAAAGCAATACGACGCTCGAAAGTTGATCAGGATTATCGCCCTGTATTTGGTTTATTTCCGGCATCCCGGGAGGTAATGCCTTTTTAAACTCGCTTCCCATTTCTTGGAGCGGGGCAAAGAGAAAGATCCTTTTTTTGTCATGCCTGATTATAAATGATACCAGCCCGGTACAAAGGTTGCACTCGCCATCGAAGAACAGTATTGGATGTGAAAACGGATCATGCGACATTGTTCAAAATTCTATTTTTCACAAATAATTGATGTTGATTCTGGGTTGGCTGTCGCTTCTTGTTGTCAGTGAATACCCTTGCTATCAAGTGCCTTCTGGTAATTCCTTGCATTTTTTTGCTGCTCTGCAAACGTAGCTGCAAAGGTTGAATAGCCACTGAAATCAGCCTTCGCGCAGAAGTACAGGTAATTGGTAGCCGGTGCTTCAAGCACCGCTTCAATTGAACTAACAGCAGGCGTGCAAATAGGTCCCGGGGGAAGGCCCTCATTTGCATAAGTGTTGTATGGGCTCGGGTTTTGAAGCATCGGCCCGGCCACCCTCCGTATCGTAAAGTCCCCTATTGCAAATTTTACTGTAGGGTCAGCGCCGAGTTTCATTCCCGCTTTCAGCCGGTTCAGGTACACGCTGGCTATTTTTGGTTTGTCCTCGTTCATATTCGTCTCCTCATCCACTATCGATGCCAGTATCACGGCCTTTTTCGGCGTTAACCCTAATCGTTGTGCCTGCTGCTTCCGTGTCTCATCCCAAAAGCGAACATAATTTTTTTCGATTTTCCTGAATGCTTTGTCAGCGGTAGTGTTCCAATAGAAGTCGTACGTGTCCTGCATCACAGCACACATCACCGTGTTGGTGTCCAGCCCGAATTTTTCCAGATAGTCATTGTCACTAAACAATTGATTAAGTGTTGCCGAGTCTGCTTCAAGGTTCGAAGAAAGAAGGTTTACAAAATCATGACGGGTACGTAAGCGGTTGATCACCAGTTTCACAGGCGTTTGTCGGCCACTTCTCAGCAGCCGCACAATATTGTAATTACCCATTCCCTTTGTGATCCGATATTTGCCGGGGTGGATGTGGGTCGGTAATTTCAGCACCCGGGCCAGCAGGCGGAACGTTGTCATACTATTTATAAAGCCGCCTTCCTCCAGCGATGCTGCCACCTGGTCGTAATTAGCACCCGTATGGATATACAGGAATTCTCCTTGCGTCATCTTTCCCGTATTGGGCCCGAACACCATAAAAATGCCCAGTAATGCCACCACAACGGTGGTTAACGCTATATATGCTCCCCTGCGGGATTTTTTCTTCTGTTCCGTTGCCATAGCTTTAAATTATGGGTCCACTGTCTATTTCAACCTGCTAGCTTCTATTTTCGTCTTGATCCTTTCTACGAGTCACTGGCACCTTTCTACTTTCTACTTTCTACTTAACCCCTCATACTTTTTTAAGGGCGACCCTGGCTCTTCCATAAAGTGTTTATATACCAAATTATCTACCACGCCTGGCAGCAGTTTATTTAACCATACTACCAGTTTCCCCTGACCAGTCATTACTATCGTACGTTTCCTTTTTTCTATCCCCCCTATTATTATGCGCGCGCATTCTTCAGCGGTCATGAGTTTGTTTTCTTCAAGTGGCGATTCGGCTTGGGCCGTCCCATCGCTGCTCCGGGACACCTTCCTGATATTGGATGCGGTAAAGCCCGGCGCGGCCCACAGCACATTCACGCCGGTCTGCAACAATTCCGTCCTCAATGATTCCAGAAATCCCTGCAACGCAAATTTTGAGGACGAATATCCCGTGCGGCCCGGTAAGCCACGGTTACCAGCTATAGATGAGACGCCGACGATCACCCCCTTGTTTTTCATTATTAGAGGAAGTGCGTATTTAGTACAATAGACGGCCCCCCAGAAATTTACATCCATCAACTCCCTGATCACCGCCAGGTCTACATCTTCAAATATGGCCCTCATGCTGATACCGGCATTATTGATCAGTACATCAATTCCACCCCAGCGTGTTACTACAGCCTCCATGAAAG
>Ga0364867_10306_pt1 | contig 30444 bp, 23 predicted proteins | sample ExccelAu500001D4_3_FD_206915 | JGI IMG/M metagenome (GOLD analysis project Ga0364867, IMG submission 206915) | Enriched cells from Trout Bog Lake Hypolimnion, Wisconsin, USA - BchlTB.Aug13.5000.01.D4 | ecosystem: Environmental > Aquatic > Freshwater > Lake > Hypolimnion/Profundal zone | place... | reverse complement strand
TGAAAAAACCCTACATTTGTGCCAAACGATTGAATATGAAAAGAACAATATCCTATGGATTGCTTTTAGCGGCAATTTTACTTCTTACGCGCTGTGAAAGCCCGATGAGCCTTACCACCTGGAAGAATCCCGATAACCATTCCCAGGTTTCCAAAGTCGCAGTGATGCCGCTTTTTGAAAAACTTGAGTACCTGAAACCGTTTGAACAGAACGTTGTAAGCTGTTTTAACAGCAAGGGGCTTAAATCGATGGGTTCCCTCGAATTTCTGAACCCCAGCAAAAAGTATGAGATCAATGAAGTTAAAAAGAAATGCGACAGTTTAGGGGTTGATGCCATCCTTATTTTTATTTATGAAGGAGTGGATAAAACCCAGAGTTACGTTGCTCCCACGACTTATTACACCGGTTATTACGGCGGATATGGTGGTTACTGGGGCGGAGGTTACTGGGGAGCCGGCTATTACGGAACAACGGTCACCACAGGAGGATACTGGGAAACTTCTCATGTATTCCATCTCACAGCCCAGCTTTATGTGAAAGGTTCAAAGGATCCGCTCTGGACCGGTTACCTCACGGTTACTGATCCCCAGCATATCGACCAGACCGGTTACATGGTAGGGGGAACGATTTTCGCTGACTGGAAAAAAGAGAACCTCATCAAATATTCCAAGTAGGATCTTTGAATCTCCCCCGGTGCATTCCCCGATTCCCGGGTTAACCTGAAAGGGTTATTTTGCTGCTCTGGATTTCTTTTTTTCAGCCTTCTTCATCTCTTTCTGCTCTTTGGAATTGAAACCCATCTGTGATTTCAAACCGCTGAGGATGCTTTTCCAGACGAAATTGATAATTCCTTTCTCCTTATCACGTTTGAAAGAGATCAGGCCTGATTTTGTTTTGCCCGATTTGGTCGGGTTGTCGTTATTGACTACAAAATCATTGGCCACCCAGCCAACCACTCCTGATTTAATACTGTTCCAGGTAGTTTCTTTCCTGCTGTTGAGTTTAAGCTTAAGGCCGGTGTAACAGAAAGTCATTTTCCCTTTGGATTCATCGTCATTGGCAACAACAAGGGGAATTGAGATCTGCGTTATGTTCCCGCTTATGATCTCGGCCGGAAGCAGCTTCGTAAGCATGGGATTGACTTCCCTGAGGTCCATCGGGCCGACGTAACCCGAAAACGAAAAACCGTTATGCTTATCCCCGAACCTGAATTTAACATCGACATCCATTTTACCTTTGCCCATGAGGTATGCCGTACCTTTCAGTTCAGAGACCAGACCTGACTGCAGTAATGCCGAATCGTTGGTGAGCCCGGTAAAAGTTGCACTCATTTTATCGAAAAAGATCGTACCCGGCTCCTGGCCAGTCTGTTCCGAGTACGTTGCCTTACCATTCTTCAGGATAACCGTATCAACTTTTAAATAAGCTTTAAGTTTCCTGAGCCCGTCCTGTGGCATGGGAGGTTTGAATCCCGGTTTGCGGGGTATTCGCTTATCCCTGTAATCATCCACCACCAAACCGTCAACCTCCAGCAGCCCGGCCTGGAATTTTCCCCCGAAGATCAGCTGCCTCAGGTTCAGACGACTGAGGTTAAGCAAAGGCACCAGGATATCTAACCGGTCGGTCTGTGAACCGAATTTCTTCATGTAATCCTGTCGGTTATATTGAGGAATAAGATGAAAATCCTTTATATAGACAGAATTTTTGTTTGTTGACAAACCGATCTCGCCAAAGGAAATAAGGTTCAGCTTGTTTTTGGTCATGATGGATAAGCCGTTCAGAACAATGCTGATGTCGTCGGCATTGAACAGCCTTCTTTGTCCCTGGTGTGCGGAATCGACCAGGATATTTTTAATTTCAACAGTACAGGACGGGATCGTTTTATTAATCACTGAATCACCCGAAAGATCAATGAAATCAAATCTTCCCTTGATAAACAGGATCTCCCCTACAGAGATCGAATTCAAGCCTTTAGGCAGGGGAATGGCCATGATCTTTTCACCTTTCCCGTCAGCGGGCGATTGCTGCGCTTTAGGTTTCATCCTGAACAGGGTGATCTCTGGGTATTCAATATGAATTCCGTTAATGTCAATTTTCCTGTGCCGTATGGCATCCATAATCCTGAAATCCTTGATCCTGAAATTTTTGACTTTCAGTTGAAAAAGGACCGGTGCAAGGGAGTCTTTCCCGCTGCGTTTGCGGTATTCTGCTGTGTCGGGGATAACCGACAAGTCCTTTATCGTAAGGTTCCCGTTGAGTATATTGATGTAGAGATAACCAATATCCGCTGAATAAAGCCCCTTGCTTTTCGTTTTAACGAATTCCGTTAAAGATGTCCTGATCAGTTTACCGTAATAATAATAACCGGCGGTGAAAACTGCACCTGCTGCTAACAGCAGGAAAATCAGAACTGCAATTACGATCTTCCATATGAGCCTGAATTTTTTCTTCGGATGAGGGGAAATAGGTTCCATAGGCGGGGGGTTATTAAATTTCACTAAATTTAACAAAAATTCTTTATCATGGAACAAACAAAACCTTCATCCCAGGATTTCGTAAGCAGGAGTCTTGAGGTTACCATTAAGGTTGGCCTTGTGCTTGGCCTGATCGCCTGGTGTTTTATGATCGTCAAACCCTTTTTAATGATCTCGCTTTGGAGTGTTATCCTGGCGGTGGCGATTTACCCGATGTACGGGTGGATCAGGGACAAGCTGAGAAACCGCAGGATAATTGCCGCTGTTATAGTCACTTTATTCCTTTTATTGCTGATACTGGTTCCCATTATCCTCCTGGGAGGATCACTGGGTGATGCCGTCAGGTTTGTAAAGGATGCCCTGACCTCGGGAAAGAGCCTGGTTCCTCCCCCTTCGGAAGAAGTCAGGTCATGGCCTGTGATAGGGCCACAGCTGTATGAATTATGGCATCGTGCATCGGAGAATCTTGCCAATGTTGCAATTGAGTATAAGTCACAGCTTATGACCGGACTCAGCTGGTTCCTTTCGGCGCTGACCAATGCCGGGCTTGGATTGATGATCATTCTTGGCTCCATCCTCATTTCAGGTGTGATCCTGGTTTATGCAGATAAAGGCTCTGGCGCAGCACGCAGGATTGCAGTGCGCCTGATGGGAGCGAAAGGTACAGTTACCATTGACAATGCTGAAATAACGATACGAAACGTGGCCCGCGGAATTCTTGGCGTAGCTTTTATCCAGGCTTTCCTGGCCGGGATCGGGTTCCTGGTGGCCGGGATCCCTGGTGCAGGTTTATGGGCATTGATCGGGTTTTTACTGGCCATCGTGCAGATCGGCATAGGACCGGTGATCATAGGAGTGCTTATTTATGCTTTTATAAGGCTCAGCATGATGACAGCCATATTGCTGACCCTCTGGTGTATCATCCCACTGGTCATTGACAATGTGCTTAAGCCTCTGCTGTTGGGCCGCAATGCTCCGGCCCCCATGCTGGTTGTCTTCCTTGGCGCAATCGGGGGATTCATCAGTTTCGGGATCATCGGTCTGTTTGCTGGCGCTGTGGTGCTTTCACTGGGGTATGATCTTTTCAGGTTTTGGCTGAAAAATGAAAATGATCCCGCAGCCTGACCGGATGATAACGGCTATTTTGTTCTTACCTTTACAACCTGATATGTCAACCATAACATCCAGGCCTCTTAATGTCGAAAAAAGCAATCAGGTTTACTCTCACTCTTATTTTAGGTATTGTTTCAACAGCTCTTGCCCAGAAACCTGATTCCCTGGTTAAGGTTATGAAACCTTGTCAGCCAAAAGATGTTTTCGAAGTCATTTTACACAAACCTGAAAAGCCTCCCGATACTTCCCGGAAGCTCAGTACTTTTTTCCTTCCTTATATCGCCTACTCTCCAACCAAAGGGTTCCAGCTCGGAGTCGGGGGGTCGCTTTCATGGTATATGGGGAAATCAAGAGAAACCAACCAGTCGGCAGCTTCTGCCACCGTTGAATTCACATCGAAAGACCAGAAGCTTTTCCAGTTGAAGAGCAATGTGTATACCAACCGGAACCAGTGGTTCCTCCAGGGCGACTGGCGTTACTATTTTTACAGCCTTCCGACATACGGGCTTGGTACAGGTTACGGGGACCCGGTGCCACCTGTTGAGGGTATCAATGATACAGCAGGGGATCGCAACTGGAACGAGTCCTTCCATGTAAAATACCGCTGGCTCAAGGTTCACCAGGTGTTTTCACACAGGATCATGGAAGATCTTTACGCCGGTATAGGATATCACCTCGATTATCATTACGATATCGACGACAGGGACCTGAGGCTTGACACGGCCAACCCGATGATCACGCCGCATTATGCTTATTGCCAGCTTCATGGCTTTAACCCTGACCATTATTTATCGTCAGGATTGAGTTTCAATTTTGTTTATGACACCAGGGACAATATGATCAACCCCTACAAGGGATACTATGTGACTGTCAATTACAGGATCAATCAAACCTGGCTGGGCAGCAGCAAACCCGGATCCCAGCTATGGGTTGAATTCCGCACCTATATAGGGCTTGAAAAGAAACTTCCACGCCACCTCCTCGCGTTCTGGGTGTACGGAGGATTCCAGGTGTCGGGGGTTGTCCCGTATTTCGATCTGTGGGCCACAGGTTTTGACCAGATGAACTCTTCGGGAAGAGGTTATATCCAGGGGAGGTGGAGGGGTGAGAATCTTGTTTATGCTGAAGCCGAATACCGTTTCCCGATCAGCCGTTGCTCCCAGGTGCTGGGAGGAGTCATTTTTGCGAATGCATCAACAGCATCGAGCCGGGACCAGGGCGTTTCGTTATTCGAATTCATCAGGCCTGCCGCGGGGTTCGGGCTTAGAATCATGGCTTCCAAGAAAAGCCGGACAAACATCCTCATCGACTTCGCTATCGGGGAAAAAGCCAATGGGCTTTACTTCTCAGCCCAGGAGGTTTTCTGAAAGGAAATCCACAGACAGGATCATAAGGAAAAGTAACGTTAAATCGGCATGCCAAACCCGAAGAAGAACCCGTTCGTGCCAAGCGATGTAAAGGCATATTCAAACCTTACCACCAGATCATAATAGGTCACAAAATCGATGCCCAGGCCCCAGCTGAACAACATTTTGTTGTTATATGGGTTTACGTCTGTGAATTTATTGACACAGTACCCTGCATCGGCAAAAGCATTCAGGTAAAAAGCATACTGAAGAGACTTGAACTTGTTTTTTTCCTGTCCCGGTTTTGGTTTTGTCACCGAAGGTTTGACCAGTTCATACTTGATGTTGTTCCTGCAAAAATACATCTGGTCGCCTTTAAGTGTATAGAGGTCAAAACCCCGGATGAAATCCTTACCCTGGGTCATGTTAAGCTGGTAATAGTAAGGGGCGTTTTCACCTGCCTGGTTCTCTGCTTTAACCATTTCGGCAACATACCACTTACGGCTGATCGTCTGGTAAAAATGGAAATCGATCCCGTAATAGAACAGGTCGATATCTTTAGACACAAGACCAAGACCGACTTTATTGATGAATACCCTTAGCATGTTCCCTTTGAGGGGGTAAGTATGGCTGTTACGGTTGTCGTAATAATAATCGGCATACAAACTGAGAGAGGTATTGACATGTTTATTCTTTGCCAGATAAGTTGAGTCCAGCTTGTACATCGAATCGGAAATGGCAACATACTGACCTGTCAGCTGTATCGTTCCGTAATGGTACAGGCCGGGCCTCAAAGTCATCTTGGCTGTGAGTTTTACAACCTGCTGGCTGTTGGGTGCATATAACATCTGGCGTTTATTGTCAACCGAAGCATATTCGACAGTGTAAAGGTTCGTATACCCGGCACCCAGCAACAGCCCGACTTTCTTGCCATGACCGATCCACGGGATCTTATATCCGGCTACAATGGCCCAGGATTTTCCCAATAAAACGATGATCGAAGTCTGATGATTGAGCCCGAACAGGTTATTATGGCTGAAGAAAAGCCCCATGCTGAGATCTTCCCAATGGGGATAACGTAACCACTCATTGAAGTTGGGTGCATTGAGTTTGGCAATCGGGAACAGCCACCAGTAGTGCCGTTCAGTCACATCGATCAGCAGGGTATAATCGTTTTCCCTGACCTTGCTCAATGAGAGGTTAACTGTAAGAAAAAGTTTTGTATTGACCAGGTTTTCACGGCTGTAATTCATTCTCAGCCTCAACTCGCTCGAATCGCCGGGGTAGAAATTCCTTTCATTGAAATTAACCTTTTTACCCTTCTGGAAGGTAGCCAGGCTGTCGCCCACCCTGAAGTCGAGTTCCCTTGTTAAAATGGGAGGTTTTGTAAGTTTGTTCCCGGTGATTTCCACACCGGTGATTTTAATGTAGGGAGCGTTTAATGTATCGGGAACCCGTATTGCTCCGTCTTTGTTCTGGGCCCTAACGGATATGTTCAGGCAAACCATACAAATAAAAAGGAAGGGTATAAATTTTCTCATCATCTACGCATAATTAAGTTAACAAATGTAAGTGCTAAAGATAGGTATAAAAAGACAAATCGATACTCATCATTGGGTATTTTGAAGGATAAAGGAAGAAGAGAGAAACTGCATTCACCCGTGTGGCGCAATCATCGGGCAATCCTGATCTTTATCAGGGGGCAGCATCACCTGTTCTGCTTCGGCGTCAAAGATTAGGACGGTCCGGTTGGTAATTTACCGGGCTGTAGTATATTTGCATAAATCTTTTACCTATGGCAACACTCACGCAGGAAATGAAGGACATGATTGCATCCCAGCAATGTTTTGTAGGGACGGTGAATGAGAACGGAACGCCGAATGTGGCGCCGAAGCGATCAACCCGGGTTTTGAGCGACGACTCTCTGATCTTTACCGAAGGGACAGGAGGCGCAACCTATGCAAACATCAAACGCGGGTCGAAGGTTGCAATCTCGGTGGTGAACCGTGAGATTATTGACGGCTACCGGTTTTACGGAACTGCCACGCTGGAAGAAAGCGGCCCGTTATATGAACAGGCGGCAGCCCAGGCTGCAAGGATAGGGATGACCAGGCCCCGTGCAGTGGCCGTTGTAAAGATAGAGGAGATCCATGCCCTTAAACCGGGGCCCTTGGCGGGAAAAAAGATTGCCTGAACAGGAGCGACAGTTTCCAGGAAAATCTTTGCTGCGGAGGCAAGGACCCGTTCCCGGGATACAGCTTGCCGGAATCATCAGTCGCGGACTTTTACAATAACAGAACTATGCCTGGATTTTTAGTGACGTCATGGTAAGTGACCCGGCCACTGGTTTGTCGTTGAAAAATTCAATCTGTTCTTTTTCTTCTTTCAGTCCGAGAGCGTATAAAAGAGGCAGAAAGTGTTCGGGTGTGGGAATGGAGAGATCGAAGGCCTTGCCCTGAGAGCGGTAGTTTATCAGAGAATTATGATCGCCACTGAGGATTAATTTTTTCATCTTCTCATTGGCTTCAAGAGCCCAATCATACCCGAACCCGGGTTCGTTCAGCCTGTCCCAGGCCACCATCCGGAGGTTATGGACAAGGTTACCGCTTCCCATGATCAGGACTCCTTTCCTGCGCAAAGGGGCAAGTTCCCTGCCCAGGTCGTAATGGAAGCTGGCAGGCTGGGAATAATCGAGGCTGAGCTGGATCACCGGGATATCAGCTGCAGGATACATTCTGTTTAGAATGCTCCAGGTCCCATGATCCAGTCCCCAGCCCTGGTCCAGTCCCACTGCGGTTTTATGAAGGGTGCTTTTGGTTTCACCTGCAAGTTCAGGGTTTCCGGGAGCAGGATACTGCACGTTGAACAGCTCCTGCGGGAACCCGCCGAAATCGTGAATCGTCCTGGGGTGTTTCATTGCCGTGACAAATACGCCCCTGGTTTCCCAGTGGGCTGAAATACTTAAGATAGCCTCAGGTTTTGGCAGTGTTTTTCCAAGCTCCATCCAGGTCCTTGAAAAGATATTATCTTCGATGGCGTTCATCGGGCTGCCATGCCCCACAAACAGCACAGGCATTAAACCTGTGCTGCCGAAGGACGATGTAAGTGTATTCAGTTCATTCAGTTTCATAGCTGCTCCTGCTATTGGTATCATTGCTAAGGTAGAAAGAAAATTCCTGCGCTTCATTATTTTCCAAGCCCGATCTGGTTCATATAGGTCATGTTGTCCCAGAATTTGAATGGCTTTCGTGCAACCTCATCCATTATTGAATGTTTAATTGACGCTGCAAAGTTGCAGCGCTTTCACAGGCCAGTGGTAACAGTAACCGGTAAAAGAGTTGTAAAATCAGGAAATGAGCCTTTTCATCTCCTCGCGGAATTCGGTCGGGGTTTGCCCGGTTCTCTTCCTGAAGACATGAGTAAAATAGGCCTTTTTATTATATCCCAGTTCAAAACCTATCTTTGAAACCGTTTCATTAGCATCGAACCTGGATATGCTTAAGAGCTGTTCCATGAATGTAAATATATGAAAAAGCGGGAAACAGACCCGGGTTCCCTTGCCATCCTGAATAATGAGTAACTTTGGTGCCTGAAAATCCACATACAAAATACAAATAACATGCCGGTAATCACATTAGAAGGGCCTTTCCTTCCCGAAGACAAGAAGGAGCAGCTGATCAGGGAATACACCAGGGTTTCAACGGAGATCACGGGAATTCCAAAGGAAGCATTTGTAATTTTTATCAAGGAGAACCCATATGAGAACATGGGGCAGGGCGGGATCACCATCAAGGAAAAACTGAAGAACGAGCCTCGCAGGTAGCAACACCGGCATGATCCCGGTGATGAGAAAACTTATGTCCCGGCCAGGACCGGATCGGGATATGATCGGGGAATGAAATTTCACCCTTTCAATTTGATATTTTTGTTTATTATACTCTAGACGGGTAAAATTCCAATTCCAGGCTCATAAATACTTTGGCATTTCATGATTTTTTTCCGCTTTCATATCAAGGTTGGAGCCAACCCGGCGTAATACATTCAAAGATACCGTTTTCTGATTGAATTTATCTATCCTTCCGGGGGGATTATAAATGATTCACTAACCTTCATCTGTAGAATCTTGTTATCTAATTGTTCCAATATTAATCTATGTGTTTTCATAAGTCTATAACTATAAAATATAAGGTAAAATCAGGGCATTAACCTGATATTTGCACCCCATAAATCCTGTTGTACAGAGCCTTCCTTCAGTAAAATCCAACCAGATTTTCTCAATCCCGAACTATAACTAAAACTAAAACCACACCGCTTATCAGGGTTTTACGACATAGTGTATATTTCCCTTTTCCTATCCATTTTGCGAAACTTACTTTTGTTCTGTAAAGTAAAAACCAGAAAACTATGAAAAAATTTATCAGATTTTCAACACTTTCGTGTAAATTCCATCTACTTGATCAGTTCGGCGACTCATACATCGCATGGACTGAAAATAGCTACACGGAGGATCGGGATGATGAACAAGCTAAACTCAAGTGTGTCGCAGGTTCGTATTATTGAACTGAAGGATGAGCAGAGTCGGGCCACCGGGCGAAAGTGGAACTGGTAATACCTCTTTAATCAGGAAAACCAGGCTTGCAGCGCAGCCCACTCCTGAATTGACTTTAATGGCTCCCCCCTGGCAATTAAGGGCTCAGTTCCCGCATTCCATGCAATGGTCCTTTTGCCTGATGAAAGCTTTTTTATTGCTGATTTCGAAAACCGCATCACTGTTTCACCAGCTCGACCCGGCGGTTCAGGGTGCGGCCTGCATCCGTGTCGTTGGTAGCCACGGGGGCTGTAGGACCATCTCCGCAGGCTTTCAGGCGCGTAGCCGAGATTCCATAATTTTTAACCAGGGAATTAACGACAGCCATGGCCCTGTCCTGCGAAAGTTTCATATTTGCATCAAAGATCCCCGTGTTATCGGTATGGCCAACCACATAAAGCCTGAGTGAGGGTTCCATTTTCAGCAATTTCGCAATCTCGTCCAGGGCCGGCTTTGATTCGGTTTTGACATCAGCCTTGCCGGTATCGAAATAAATGCCGTACAGGGCAGCTTTCCCGGTTTCCTTTATGCTTTTATCCATGGTACTGGCATCAGCCACTACATCCTGCTTCATCGCCTGCTTTTCGACCAGGTGGATGGAATAATCACCGCTGCCATTGGCGGAAATATATGCCCAGGTTTCCACCCCGTTCTTTACAATTTTAACCACCACATCTTCACCCGGGTCATGCCATTCGTAAACGAGCTGACCTCCTACCGATTTAGCTGCGTTGATATAATTGCGACCGATCTGCAGGGGGCTCGGGGCCTGAACGTTATCATTCAGGCTATAAATAATGAACAGGTGATGCCCTTCGACGACCTGGGTTTTAGAGCTGCTTATTTTAAATTCATACTGATCGAACTGAAGATCGTCATACCTGTATATATGATAACCGTTCATACGGGTGAAGAGTGCAGGATCTTTACTGCCATCTGCGTCATTCTGGGAGAAGGCAATATCCGCAGTCAAAATTAAAATTCCGGTTATCAGGAAAATTGCAGAAAACCGGATTGCTTGTGAAGTTTTGTTTTTCATATCTCATTAATTAAAGGAAGGGTTGATCAATTCAATGATAAACATTTTCCCTGGCAGCGATGTCAGGACTGCTAATTTATGAAATTATCGATTCCTTATACTTAGGAGATTTGGTAAAGGATAAATATTTTTGAGATGCAGAAGGCGCAGTTTGATTTACGATTGAAGGATTTACGATTTAGGATTGAATTGGGGGATTTACGATTTAATGATTTACGACTCCCGAATGAATTTATTGATTTACGATTTACGAGTTTGATGTGTTATTTATAAATCATCATTTTTAAAATTCAATCATTACTCAAACATCGTATGACCAAAGAGAGGAAACTCCCTGATGATTCAATCGGAATTGGGATCGATGACTTACTCCCGGAATTCGTACAATTTATTCAAAATCAAGAAGTAAGAAAATGAAGTGAACCCGGACAAAAATGTCGTTTTAGCTTGTGGATAACAAATAAGACTCTGCAATCGTTTATTGTATCACACTGGCAAAATAATCTAAACAGTGAGGTCCTTGAAAAGAGAAAGTAATACAAAACCTGGAATCAGGTTTCTTCAGGAAGATATTCTTTTTTTCTTGAATGATAAAGTTTAATCCCGCCATAGGCGGCTCCCATCGCTAAAAGGATCGATAATCCTCCATCGATAGGTGCGCCTATGGGTTGTCCGCCGGAACCTGTAGGATCTCCACCCGGGCTTGGGGGCCCCGGATCATCAGCCATGAGCATCGATACGGGAGCTACGATGAATAAAAAGATCAGGATCAGCTTTCGGATATTTGTTTTCATAGCCTTGATGGATTGCATTACTTAAGATAGATTTTCCGGTCGATGAGGTTCTGGTCAGTCTGGACCATGACAACATAATAACCTTGCAACAGACCGGGGTGGAATTGGTTTACCGGTTTATTTTCAAATTTACCGGTGAACACCTTTCTTCCGATCTGGTCAAAGATCGTGAGGGTGCCATGAATATCCGTTTGGTCAATAAACCTCACATACACGTCTTCATCAAACGCATAAACCCGGATAGAACCTGCATCCTGAGCAGGTACCCCAAAATAGGGATTGGAGAAAAGAAGCTGGAACCGGCCGGAATTGTCCCCGGTCTGATAACTGAAGGAGTAGACCGAATCCTGAATTAAAGATTGTGTTTGATTCAGTTTCAGGTCTTTCAGTAAAATATCCGTTCCCTGCCTGAAGCTTTGAAGGTTGGATGCCGTTATGGTGTAATTCCCCGATAGCCCGCATGAAAAGCCCAGGGGAACCACCTGGTTGATCCCGGTCCAGGGGATTGCATTGATAGTAAGATTCCTGTCGGTGATGATCGAATATAACTGGGGAGCATCATTATCGCCGGTTATTTTATCAGCATCCATGGTTTCATCATAACCTAAAGTGGCCTGGGAAGAGAAATAAACTGTTGAAAGATCCATTTTTCCATTCGATGTTGAACTTGCTGTTAATGATATTACGTCAGGCGGACTGTCTTTAAGGAAATTCTCAACAAGAGTATGTGTTCGTGCAGAATTGGTTAAATCTAAAGTAGTTGAACCTGTGCCGGTTTCAACATGATGAACAAAGAAGGCCTGTTCAGGGGGGATATACTGGGAGTGTGTATTTCCACTGCCACCATTGACATAGACAAGATAATTTCCTGCAGCAGGGCTCCAAACCCAGGCTTTCTGGTCAAGCTGGTTCCAACCGATCCCGGAGTAGCTAAGATCCAATGCGCTTGGATATGGATTACCAAGAAGATTATATCCGTTTCCAGCATCCTGCTGTGTTGCTTCAGTACGCGTGGCTGGTATTGAAGAGATGGAACCGGTGTTTAATTGCCCCACCGGGTATACTTTGGTGATATTACTGCTCACAGTAGACCAGGCCATATACCCCCTGAAAGGAGCTCCGGTAAGAGTGGAATCAGCCGGTGCCGGAACTATAATATAATGAAAATTATGATTGGATTCAGTCCAGTATTTCATGTAAGTTCCCCTGTACGGAATAACACTGGTGCTCGAAAAGGGAATACTGTAACCATGCCATTTCCCCGGATCAAGATAACGCTCAACCAGGGCGGTTCCACCAGTATTATAGGTAATAGTTCCATTATCAATAAAAGATCCTGTTGGAGATGATAAGGAGGAAACTATCCATAATCCTGTGGGATTATCTATCTCTGTATTTCCCGAACAGGTCAAAGTGGCCCCGGCACTGATGGCCAGTCGGGCGCCGAGATGAATTCTAAGTGCATTGGCAAGGGAACCCGTTCCTGTGATAGTTGCAGCAGAGGTGGATGTATCCCATACTGAGGTGTTTACAGCATTTGCCCAATTAACCCATTGAGCATTAATTGTATTTCCAACTTGCGACCATCCCCAAAACCCGGAATAAATTCTGCCAGCGTAAGTCGTCAAAAAGTCCTGTGAGGTGTAAATATTGGGATTTGTATAATTTGCATAATACGGGTAGGGAGAAATTACATAGAATTGCTGACCATTCATAGACGACTCGATAAAATCAATACCAGCGACCCCTGAGGAAGATAGTAATTTTCCTGAAACTGTGCATGCTGTGGTATATGAAGTAGGGACCAGATTAAAATCATCCGGATTGGGACCATTGGTTAATACATAATTATCACCCGCAATCGCAATATTTAAAACTTTATTGGGAGATGTTCCAGTAATTGTGGCACCTACTGTATATTTTGGATGAGGATAAGTATTGGTACCAGTATCTAATGGTCCATTGTAAAATTTCCAATTACTTGAACTCATTGAAGTGGGGAAAGTTGTATTATCAAATGAAAGATTTATCTGTAGGCCCCAAAGATATGTGGTGCCGACATCACATTTAACTTGAACGTCGAACTGAAAGTAATCACTGCCACTAATCCTGATTATTCGCGGGTTTGCAAACTTATAAGTAAGAGTCTGGCTTGAAACTAAGGTCGAAAAGAGGACACCTGCCAAAAATAATAGTATTTTAAAGAACTTCATATGGTTGGGTTTTGATTAAAATATAACCAGAATATGAGAATTAATTAATTTGGAACGGCAGTTGAATATTTTGGTTTCGGTATATATCCGTCAACCGGAAAAGATGTACCGAAATTAACTGCCCATTTATTATAATCCGATAGGAATACACTTCCATCCATATCGATATCTGATTTATAATAAACCAACGTATTTCCAAAGTCAACTGCCCAGTTATTATAATCTGATAAAAATACATTACCATCCTGATCCACATCTGCAGAGACCATACCATATCTTTCAGGAGAGATTCCTATTTGTTTGTAACCGTTTGCGCCGCCATACGCCTGAGCAATGGATGTTGAAAAATTATAAGTATAAACTCCTCCGTTCTGAGTCACAGCGTTGCCAGCCATAATTGCCAAGTGATTCCTGTGTCTCACCACCGGGAACAGATTTGTAATAATTGCAGCATTATAGAACCTCAAAGGGCTGGTGCCATCAAGGTCCACGATAGTTCCGTCTTTTTTCAGGAGGGCTGCACGTTTTTTAATGATGGTGGAAGATGTGGCATGGGCTGGTATATCTGCCTGACGGAGTTCGATAAGTACCCAATCGACGACACTATCAGGGATAGCGCCAGTAACATGTTCAGGCCCGGCATAATTCCAGGGGGATGTATTATAAGGCTGTGATGCCGGGATAAGGTGGGCAGTATTCAGGGTTGTATTCATATAAGCTGTCCCGGTATTGTAAGGACCTTCAAGGTATGCCTTAAGGCTTACATCGGCAGCGGCCAGCGCTCCTGTGAATGTACCGAATGATGTAAGTCCGGTAGCTGTAAGCTTGTGTGAGCCTGAATTGGCAGGACTATACGTGATCCATGGTGAGGGATTGACTTTAGCACAATAAATTGCACTTTCGGTGCCGTTCACATCAGCAGAGACATACTGGAAGGTGGCATTGCAGTTAAAACTGCTGATCCCCGACTGGGATAATGTCCAGTATCTTTTAAGGTAGCTGCCGTTGATACTGTCGATGGGATATTTGGCATTCACCAGGGTAACCCCTACGTGATTGCCGACTGCAAAGGTCCCGGAGACAAAATTCAGGGAATCAGGGGAATACTCGGCAACACCGGTAGTATCGCCCACAGGAAAAATAAAACTCCCTGTAAATCCGCCCGGGAATTCTTTTTGTAATTGCCCGGTCCCGGCTGGAACGATCATATTGGATGCCGATGGGGTTCCTGAAATGGAACTGGAAGGTCCCAGTGACAATGTATTGCTGCCCAGGGTAACCCGGCCGCTGGTCAGGGTAAGTGTTCCGCTTACACGGGTATTTCCTGAGATAGAAACACCGGCTGAATTGTTCACCGTCATGTTCTGAATAATGTTCTGACCCTGGATTGACTGGTTGGAGCTTCCTGAAAACTCAATGGTGCCGGTTCCAAGGGAATCGGGGGAGGTGTTCTGATTCACCAGGTTGCTTTTCAGAACCAGAGTTCCCTGAACTCTAATTTCCCCGCCTGTATTCAGTAACAGGTTATCCGCAGAGCTGACTACAGTTCCTGAAGAGACTTTTACAATACACCCGGAAGTTATAATATTGCCACCCACCGCGCCAACAGAAAAAGTCGCAGACAGCACCAGAACAAAAACCAGACATCCTGTAACCTGACCGAAGCGGTTTATCCACTTTCGTATCATCCTGTTATTTGCCATGAATCCTGTATTTTAATCGTTAATTATATAAAGTATTTACGGAATATCCCCAAAAATAAAGATATTTCAAAAATATAAAAAATTAATCAAAAATAGATCATATAGATTTAACTTTATGTATACTTAACATTTTTATTACAATTGTGATCAGATATTATATTATATTTGTAAGGTTGTCTTCTTGATTTAAACGGTGTAAATATCTAATTAGCATGACTATATCATCTATTCCAACTAATACAAAGAAGAAAACATGGTATTATTTCTACCATAATAAAAACCTTATAAAGAAAACAGTTCATGAAGACCTTCAATAAATTTTTAATCCTTTTTATTCTTCTGAGTCAAATGGGCATTCCGGATGCAATTTGCCAGGTTTCGATAAATACCGACGGCAGCAACCCGGATGCTTCTGCGATGCTGGAAATAAAATCAAACAATAAGGGATTTTTACTTCCAAGGATTGACTTTAACAACCGGCCTGCAAGTCCGGCCGCGGGTTTGATGATCTATGTCATTGCAAACGGGCCGTTAGGGAACGGATTTTATATTTATGACGGCACAGGGTGGTTTAAATTACTTAGCGCTCCGGTGTTTTCGATTGGTCAGCATTATGGCGGCGGAGTTATTTTTTATATAGATCCTTCAGGGCAGCATGGATTGATCTCTTCAGAAACAGATCAACAAGATAATTATTACCCTTATTTCCCGTATGGTGACAGCACATTGAATATAACTGGTGCAACAGGCACGGCCTTTGGTACGGGGCAACAGAATACGGCTGCAATTGTTGCAGCGGACCCAACCCCGCAAATTGCTGCAAGGTTATGCGATACATCAACGCATGCGGGTTATACTGATTGGTTCCTCCCTTCAGTTGATGAACTTGATTCAATGTATGTGCACAGGGATACAATAGGCGGATTTGATACGGGGTTTTTATATTGGAGTTCATCACAGCAATCACCTCCCGCTGGCTGGGTTGTGACCTTTTATGCGATCATCCCAAATGAGGCATGGACAAATAAAACCGCTAATTTGCTTGTAAGATGTATCCGTAAATTTTAACAGATCCGGAGTTTTCATTGCCCCATCATAGGGAATGATTTGCCTGTTCCCTTATTCAGACGAGCCGTTTCGATTCATTTTTTCAAAGAACGATCATATATTTTCCTGAGTCAAAATTAAACCAATTAGCCGGAGAGAACAACTTAATAAAGAAATTGTTTTAATATGTCCTGATCCAATCCCGGGGCTTGGGGTGGAAAACTGGTACAGGACTCTGCCCTGAGGATAATACCGATCGATTCTGTCCCTGTCAATTCCTTTTTTACTGCGGGTCCTGTTGACAGGGCTTCCCGGGGTTTATTCCTTTGATTCTGTCCCGGTCAGCTCCCAGCTTCTTTCAAAACCAGGGATCGTTGCAACGTGGTTCAAACATTGTTTTCAGTAAAAACCTGGTAAAAATGAAATATTTCTTGCAGAAAATCCTAAAAAGAAATCCCGGCTTGCATTTTTTGCAGAAAATAATAATACAGATCATTCCTTTCATCCTCCATACTGAATTTCTGCAAAGGAGGCCCTAAGCTTCGCAGGTTTCCGTTTTTACTCCCCTTGATTGAGAGCTAAATTTAAGCATTCAAATTCAGGGATATGAAAAAGTTTCTCATGTTATCGTTTGCCGTGCTTTTAGTGAAAATCATGCTGGCGCTGGATCTGGCAGGTTCAAAAGAACAATTGACAGGCAATGTCAATATCAAAACTGATACTGTAAGAAAGAAAGAGGTTCACCCATTCCCCGGTTTTCCCGGGCAACGTTCATCCGCAGTCAAAAAAAAGGCGCTACCGATCGGTACATTGAAGATCAGGTCGGAAATTCCTGCCAGGTTTTCTTTTGACAAGGATACGACCTTAGCCCTCACTCCTTATCATCTTATAACAATTTACAAGGTCACTGTGGGACCGCATACAATTACATTCAGAGATTCACTTATGGAACGCCGTAAAACGATCATGGTCGACACAGGCACAACCGGATTTTATACATTGCGTAAGGATTCGACAGTATCTGATTCAGTAAGCAGAAGAAATTTTGAAAAAGGCCATAAACAGCATATTGTATCATGGTATGAACCATTCTCGCATGCTATAAGTTTTGATTTCCTTCCCGGTGCTTCTTTTAACGGGAGGGGAATCGGACCGGATATAAGATTTGAAATCGGTTATTATTTCAACAGGGTTCTTAAGCTGGGAATCGGCACAGGATATATCTGCAATACAACACACCTGAATTATTCGACTATGGATTGGTTCGAGCATACCGGAACATTTGAATCTGACAATTTCGGGTTCCCTCTTATCCCCCTCTACCTGGATCTTTCGCTGAACTTTAAATCGAACAGAAACACTACCTTTTTAAGCTTTAATCTGGGTGCAAGCTTCCCGTTGTCCAAACCGGTAAACTGCAAATCTACCTATAACGGATCTACATACGAATCATCAACATATTATCTGAAGATCGATCAAATACGAACAGGCTTTTATTTTGGAATCGGAACCGGTATGAAATATTTCTTCACACCTTTTTTCGAAGGAGGCGTGGCTGTAGGGTTTAACATGAGCGTAAACACTTTAAAAGGCACTTATTACAAAGACCCGGCTTATACAATAATTCAGATGGAGCATGCAGCACCGCATATCACAACCGGTTTCGGGATAAATCTGATGTTGGGGTTTAATCTCGATACAAAGTAATTGCGGGGGAAACCCTCCGGCATGGTAAGCCTGGTGATGACAGCCCCGTTATCTGAATGATTCTTTTATCTGTGGCAGGATTGGGGGCCACAGAAAAGGCAGAAGCGCCGGCTTCTTCAACTGAAATCCCGTTCAGGAAGGAAGTAAAATGGGCCTCGAAGCGGTAAATATCTGAAACATAATCAATATAATTCTGTTGGGAGTAGATGAACACGTATCCCATATCGGGCATTCAGTCAGAGCCTCTCATCGACTCATATTTACCTGTCAATGAGTTTCCGTTTGCATCGTAAGTATAAGTCTATTTTATTGCATCACCCCATGAATCGCCAAGCCAGAATTGACCTACCTCCCTAAGAATGTTCCCATAGTATGATTATTATACACCCACTTCATATTGTTCATCCATACGCTCGTCTGCCATTCCATTTTAAATGCTGGGAATGCCCCGGTAGATCATTTGTTAGGCGCGGGAGTATATACAACCACCTCATTTTTGATCGGCTTTACGGTCTTCAGGTAAGCAAACATCGCAAGGAGGTCCTTGTCGTTCATTTTACCGTACATGGTCCAGGGCATGATGGAATTGAATTTCCCTGGTTCGACTTTGGTGTTTAGGGTGGCTGAATCGCTGTGAATTCGGAAATAATGAATGAACATATCATCTTTCCACGCCCCAATCCCGGTTCCTTCATCGGGGGTGATATTGCTGGAACGCACGATAGAGCCATCGGGAAAAGGAAATTCCCTTCCGCCTCCGAATTCAGTACCAGGAACCAGGACTCCTTTATCCACTTTGGTGTGGCAATCCACACAAGCCGCAGCGGTTATCAGGTATTTGCCATAATTCACCACATCGTTTTCGGGCGGCAATCTGGTGGGACTGGCTTTATGAGGTAATGTGTTTATGATGAAGTTCATGGGGAAATCGGAGGATGACTCCGGAACATCGTTTTTTATCGGTTTTAAGGTGCGGAGGTAAGCGATGATGCATTTGACGTCTTCTGGGTCCATCATCCCGTAATAATGAAAAGGCATGACGGGAAATATGGCTTTCCCTTTTTTGGAAACCCCTGTTGTGATGGCCCTGTAAAGTTCTCAGTCGGTATGTTTGCTGATGCCTTCGGGGGTGATGTTGGTAGCATAATAAGCCCCCGGGAAACCGAATTTCCTGTCAAACAATTCACCTCCCATCCCGATGGTTCCTTCCATCGGAGGGCCTGAAAACCTGGACCAGTCACGTTTCGAATGGCAATCAATGCAGATCGTTACATGGTTGGCCAGGTATTCTCCCCTTGCAATTCTATCAGGAGTAAGCTCAACGTTAAGATCCGGGGCGGGCCCCACATTGGGCAAGGCAAATCTGACGTAAATAATGCCGACGGCCACTACTATCACAATGATTATGACCAGCCAGAGTAATATCTTCATCAGTTTTTTCATGATTTAAGGTTTTATGATTAAAAATAAAGTTGGACAGCAGGGTTGGAGAACTGCCTACATTTTATAAGTCAATGCGTTGATGTTCATCCCCGCTCCGACAGAGGCCAGGACAATGGTATCCCCTTTCCTTATTTTATGCGCATTCAGTTTGTTTTTCAGAATGAGATCAAGCAAAGTCGGGATGGTTGCAACAGAGGAGTTGCCCAGCCATGAAATGGTCATAGGCATCACTGTTTCAGGGATATCTTTAATGCCATAAAGATCGTATAGCCTTTTTAATATTGCATCATCCATTTTCCCGTTGGCCTGGTGGATCAGTACCTTCCTGATGTCGCGCAGATGTATTTTGCTTTTCTCAAGACAGTCCCTGATCGCCTGGGGAACTGTTTCCAATGCATACTGATAGAGCTTCCGGCCATTCATCTTTAAGTAAAGCTCTTCATGTTCCGTGCCGGAAGGCTTGTAAGACTTACCCATGTAAAGCATTTTGGAATACAAAAAAGTATCGGATCGGGTTTTATGGGCCAGTATACCGATGGGTGTGCTGCTTTTTTTGGCTTCCAGAACTGCTGCGCCGGCTCCGTCGGAATACAACATGCTGTCCCTGTCGTGAGGGTCGGATACCCTTGACAGAATCTCGGCACCGATAACCAGGATTTTCTTCGCATCCCCCGATTTAATGTAATAATCGGCCTGTATCATTGCCTGCAGCCAGCCCGGGCAGCCAAAAGGCAGATCATAGGCCACTGTATTAGGGTTTTTTATGCCGAGATGGAACTTGACCCTTGCCGCGAGGCTGGGAACGATGTCGAGTTGCCGGTTGCCTTTGCGGACATCACCGAAATTATGGGCCACGATGATGTAATCCAGTTGTTCTTTATCGATTTTTGCAGTATTGATGGCATCAATGGCTGCAAAACACGCCAGTTCGGAGGTTACCTGGCTGCTGCCGGCATACCGTCTTTCGTAAATAGTTGAAATTTCCTCAAATTTATCAATGATCTCACGGTTGGGTTTGTCGAGTTTTTTCCCGGACGTGTCATAAAATTCAGAGGCAAGGAAATCTTCATTCCTGACAAGTTTTGACGGTATATAATTCCCCGTTCCTGTGATCACACTGTAAATGATTTTTTCCATATCTGATGCCATGTATGCTTTAATAATTTCTACGAATAGCAGGCTCCCCCCAGTTGATTAGGACTGGCCGGCACCCGGTTCTAACTGTCCATCACGTATTTAAGCAATTTATAAGTAATGGTTATTTTATACCGAATATTTTTACAAATATACTTTTTTAACTATATTTTAGTATAAAATTATGGAAAAACCGCTAAGATGACTGTCAGGAATCTCCGGAAAAAAAGGAAGGGATAAATTAACCCGGGCGAAAATTACTGAATCGGCCTTCCAACTGAGATATTCAGCCTGACTACGTTGATCGCAAACTCTATCCTGGCCCTCAGAAGGTTCACCCGGCTTTCTTCCAGGGCGGTTTCGGCGTCGAGCAGGTCGAGGTTGGTGATAGCGCCGGTCTTGAAAGAAATTGCGGCCAGGTTGAGGGCTTCATTGGCTTGTTTTACCTGGAGGTCACTCTGGTCGATCTTTTTGAGGGAGGCGATCAGGTTTGTTTCGTTCTGAAAAACTTCTGCAGAAATATCGCGGGAGGTTTGTTCAGTTTCATTCTTTGCCATGCTGATCTCTGAATTGGCTATTTTGATCGTATTATGCTTGCGTGTGGCATCGAAGATAGTCGCGTTAAAACCGATACCTGCGGCAAGGTTGGGAGTAAGCTTATCCAGGTCGGGGAAATAACCGTTATTGATACCTCCTTTGGCAAATACGCTCAGCGTAGGGTTATCCATGACCCTGACCGAACGCAGGTGCAGGCGGGCATGCTCTTCCTTCAGGCGGGCCATAACCATCTCGTAGCGGTGGTTCAGGGCGTAGATAATGAGTGAATCGGGCCTGATCTCAGGCTGGGATGAGATAAAACTTCCCTGGACTTTCAGGTTTGTTACCATTGGCAGACCGAGTAAAGAGTTAAGAATGGCCTGCTGGGTAAGCCTGGAGGCTTCAAGATCTACTTTCTGGTTTTCGGCATTGGAAAGCCTTACCTGGGTGGATAGGATCTCGTATTGGGTGGCTGAACCGGTTTGTTCTTTGCGGGTAACGAAATCGAGGTGCTTCTGAAGTGTGGCGATCTGAGTTTCCTTTATTTTTATTGCTTCCTGAAGGTATATCAGTGTATAATAACTTACGGAGGTGATCAGTGTAAGCCTCTGGCGCACCAGGTCGAGGTTCCTTTCGGAGAGTTCTTTGGACGATTTTTCCAGTTCCACACTGCGCCTGGTCTTTTCAAAATCATAGACGTTTTCATGAATGAATACGCTGGCGTTATAATTGTTGTTCGGAGCCATCACGAAATGCCCAAGTTCCGGGATGGTCAGCTCGGGCACAGGGTCTATGCGAGTATATCCCGCATCAGCCCCGATGTTCGGGTAGTACCCCGATTTTGCCAGCCCTACACCGGCCTCTGCCGCCTGAATGGCGTCCATGGCCTTTGCTACGGTGGGGTAGGAGGTCAGCACCTGCTGCAGGATACGAGGCAGTGACAGGGAGTCTCCGGCCGAAAAGGCTGTGCCTTCAGGCTGAGGCTTGCTAAATCCGTACATTGATATCCCTGCCAAGCAGACAACAGAAAAGATCAGTTTCTTTAAGTTCATGGTTTTCAATTATTCTTTTTTATTTTCAGGAAAAAGACAGGTATTGCGCTGACAACCGTGATGACGGCAGCGATGAGGAAGTCATCGCTTATGGCCTGCACGAAAGCCTGGCGGCTGACAAATGACATGAGCAGGAATTTTCCCTGCTGCACAGCCGTGGCTGCCGTGCTGCCGACATTATGCACAAGGAAATTCCCGATATTTCCCATTATGCTTTTAAACACAGGTGAATTCTGGTCAAGAACTTCACCATATACCTGGGAATGGTAAATCACGCGTGTAGTCAGAACTGTTGACAGTACCGCCACTCCAAAGCTTCCGCCGATCTGCCGCAAAACGTTGATCAGCCCTGATGCCTGCCCCATCTTTTCCCTGGGCACGCTCAGCGTTGCTATGGCAGTGAGGGGGCTGAACATCAACCCCATGGCCACCCCGCGGAGATAGAGCGAAAGCATGATGTACCAGTGTTCGGTAAGGTACGAAAGGAAGCTGTTCATGTAAAAACTTAAAGCCAGAAGCACAGCTCCCGTTATAATGGGTATTTTCGGGTTGATCCTGCTTGAAGTGATCCCCGCCAGGGGTGCCGAAATACCCTGGATGATGCCCACCGGCAGAAAAACCGAACCTGCCTGTATGGCGGTATATCCTAAGGAATTCTGGAGGTAGAGCGGCAAAAGAAAGGTACTCCCGAACATCCCGATCCCGAAAATAAGGATGATCAGGTTGGAAATGGCAAAATTGAAATTCCTGAACAGGCTGAGGTCGATGAGGGGCTCACTGATGGTCAGTTCTGTGACCAGGAAAACTGCCAGGGAAATGGCCGCTATGCCAAAGCAGGCAAGGACCACAGGGGAGTTCCACCCGGCCGAATTGGTAGCGGCATTCCCTTCGGTGAGGGCATAAAGCAGAACAGGAAGGAAAATGCTTACCGAGATAAACCCTACAGGGTCAAAGGAACGGATTCGGGTACTCTTGTATTCCTTCTGGATGATGGCTGTCGCGAGCATACCTGCTATGCCTACAGGGACATTCACATCAAATATAAGAGGCCAGCTGAAATTGTCGACAAGGTAACCTCCTATCAGGGGGCCGAATGAAACCGAGGCGGCCGAAGCTATGGACCAGAAGCCAAGCGCCACCGTTCTCTGTTCGGGAGGGAATTCCCTGGTCACTATGGCCATGCCCACAGGCATCAGCATTCCTGCACCCAGTCCCTGAACCACCCGTGAAAAGATCAGCATATCCTCGGTCGAGGAATAACCGCAGAGGAAGGACCCGAACGTGAACAGCAACAATCCCAGGAAATACACGCGTTTATAACCAAACTTATCGGCCATCCATCCCGAAGTGGGAAGCATTACAGCCAGGGCGAGCATGTAAGCGGTAAGCACCCATTCTATTTTATCGATCCCCACGCCGAAAGATGCCATGATCTTGGGAAGCCCCACATTCACGATAGTGGCATCAAGAACAGCCATGAAAGTGCCTATCATTACGTTCGCGAGAAGCCACCAGCGGTACGACGGACTCTGGTCGTCGAAAGTGGAGTTCATCGAACGGATGAAATTCTTAAACCCGTGGAAAGGCTTTATTCTCATCTTATTTGTAGATTCTGACAACGACCGACATGCCCGAAACCAGCCGGTGCATGAGTGTTGTATCCCTGCTGTCGCAACGGTCTATGGATATTTTGATGGGAATCCTCTGCGTGACTTTGGTGAAATTTCCCGAAGCGTTATTGGGCGGGATCAGCGAAAACTGCGCTGCAGTATTGGTGCCGATGTTGAACACTTTGCCGAAGAATGTCACCCCGGGGAAGGCATCCACCGTATATTCGGCCTGCTGTTTATCCATGATGCCGCCGACTTTCGTCTCTTCATAAAAGGCCAGCACCCAAAGCAATGAATCCCTGGTGATCGTAAACACCGACTGCCCCGGCTGCACCACGTCGCCAGGCAGCAGCCATCGTTTGGCGACCCGCCCCGACGAAGGGGAAAATATCTTCGTGTTTCTCAGGGAGGTCTCGATGGTACCGATCTGGGCCGTGGCGGTTTTGATGGTAAGCGAAGCGCTTTCTATCTGAGCTTTCCCCACCGGGAGCTGGGCCCGGGAGGCTTCGAGCTGGGCCACGGCCGCCTCATAGGCCTTGCTGATGTGATCGAACTGCTCCTTTGCAATAACTTTCCCGTCATACTGAACCGTTGCCCGGTCAAGATCCTCTTTTGCCTTATCCACATTCACTTCCTGAACCCTCAGGCTTTTCTGATCCAGCTCATACCTTGCCGTTGCCTGGGTAACCGATGCCATGGCCTGGTCGCGCATCGCAAGCGCCTGGACCCGCTGGGCCACCAGGTCGCTGCTGTCGATCTCCACCAGAAGCTGTCCCTCTGCAACCGTATCGCCTTCCCTGGCGTGGATAGTGATTATCCGGCCGAGGATCTTTGAACTTACCGACACCCTGTCGGCATCGATGTAAGCATCGTCGGTTGAATAATACCTGGTGTATTGCCGGTACCAGTACCAGCCAAAGATGAAAACTGCTGTTACAACCAGCCCCAATAAAATATATGCACGTAATTTCCTGAGTTTGGATGAACCCTGATTTGCTTCTTTCGCCATCTTCTTGATAATTTATGGTGTAAGTTTTATAAGTTGGTTTTTATACTGCGGATGAACAATTCAACAAAATCCTTCTGTTTCCTGAACATCAGGTTGTAATCTTCCTGCGTAAGTTCCACGATGGGGCGGTTGCGCATAACCGTGATGCGCAGCCCGTGAAGGATATCAAGGAACAGGCGTGCAGTTTCTTCAGGCTTTTTAACACTGAAATCACCTGACTTCTTTCCCCGTTTTAATATTTCGGTGAACTGTTCAGTTTCAAGGTGCTTAAACTGGTCAATCATCTCTTTGAAATGGGGCCTGATCTGGTAAAAATCGGAAAACCGGAATTTTGTCAGGTTCAGGAAAGTGGTGAAATATTCATGCCTCAGGATGACAAACTCGGATATCATTACCACAGGATCCCTGAACTCCTGAATCCGCTCCGACATGAGCCTGAAAAATTCGGCCTGTTCTTTGGCCAGGACCGCCGACCAGAGACTTTCCTTGTCGGGGAAATAATAGTATAGCGAAGCTTTTGATAAATTCAGATCGGCTGCGATCTCCTTCATGGTGGTCTTCTCAAGACCATAACGCCCCAGCCTTTTCTGCGCTGCACTGAGGATGGCATCAAGTTTTTCACTATTCCCTGACCTGTGAATAATGGCAACCATAACTGTAGATTAACTATTTGACTAAATTGTTTAAGGGGTCAAAGATACAAAATTATCTGACAATTGCCGAGTTCAGGTAGGAGATCAGAACTTCGTTCTTATTGCCGCTGGTGCCGTCGTAGGTGAGGGTTACAACCGGTATCCCCGTAATTCTTTTGATTTCCTGGGCCATTGCCTCAGTTACCATAGCGGGGCAGCAGAAGGCAGGATTGGTCTGGACGAAAAGGGAGATCATGGGATAGTTTTCGAGGATATAAAAGATCTTCAGGATGTTTTCGTAGGATTCGCCTGAATGATAAGGGCTTATATTGAATTTCGGGAGGTTTTTCTCAAGCCGTTCAGGGTTGACCACCGGTTTGTTCCCGAGAAATTTTTTAAACTGCTTGTAATACCTGTCCTCGAACAGGTTGATGCTTGAAAGCATGACCCTGTATATGCCGGCCTGAAAATAGTCGCCCCTTGCCACTGCCCGCCGTATAACATTCTCAATGTTGATCTTTACCAGGTCGGTATAAGGCGTGGTGATCACTTCACCCCCGTTATTCTCTATATCCCTGATCAGGTTCTGGTTCATGATATCGTTATCCCTGACATACAGGTCGCCGAATATAGCAACAAGTGGCTTGTTCCCCGGTCTGCGGTCAATCTTCTCAAACAGGGATATCATTTCAGTCACGGCAGCCTCGATCTGACGTTTTCCCAGAAAAGCCGTCTCAAGAATGCCTATGCTTTTTCCGATGGCTGCTTCCGTTTCACCAGGGTTGACCTCATAAGGCCTTATTTTACATCCGAGTTTCCGTATCAGCCCGCCCAGGAGGTAGGCGAAATAAGCATAATAACTTGTGCTGTATGCAATTTCAAGGTGGGTCAGTTCACCGAAATAAACTGATGCTTTTTCAAAACCATGCCCATATCCTTCAAGCAGGTTTTTTATGTAAAACGGATAAAGCCTCAGGTTGCAGGTAATGAAACATTTAGTCATCCAGAGCATGGTATGTTCAGGTTTCAGACCATGCAGCTCGACATAATCAATAAATTCCTGTGCGACAATGTTCACCGGAAGGCATTGCCCTGTATTGCTGGCCATGCTTTTTCTGATGATCATTTCGCTGGAATTCATAAGGCGGGCATCGATGCCTCCCCTCCTCAGGTTTGCAACCAGCAGGGGCGCCACCAGGTTATCCCAATCGGGGAACAGAAGGGTTTTACCATCGATCCTGGTTTCAAGGTGAGGCAATAAGGCGGGAGATTTTGGCTCAGGGGCTTTACTGTCAAGGGTCGAGTGGTTCCTGAACGACCTGATCGCCGCTTCAATCCTGGTCTCATAACCCACATTCGAGTCATGTTCATCGATCTGGAGGATGAGGTAGGGCTTTTCAAATTCGTTCATCAGTTTTTTGAAATATTCTATGATGAACGAATCAGGGGCGCATTTAAATGCGGTAACCAGAACAGGATAAAGATTTTTTGCGGTAGCTGCGGTTCTTGCCGTTTCAAGGATCCTGGAAGCATAATACCAGGGAATTTTGCGGAGCAGAATTTCGGTTTCTTCGGGCTGCAATTCGTCCGGATCAATCATATCCTGGAAAAAGCATTTGATCCCCATCCCGGAAAAAATATCAGGAATGCCTTTATTCATGGACTTTGAGAGCACCACGTAAGGCCTGCCCAGCAAAACCACCGAAACGCCTGATCCGGGGTCAAATTCAGCTTTAAAAACTGAGATCAGCTTCTGTTTCCTCTCATCTGCAAAAAGCAAAGCCTCTTCATAAGCCCATTTTACTTTTTCAAACCTGATTGCCGGACCAAGGCAGGGGCTGAGGCTTGCAGTAAGCTGTTTTATCACATGACGGTTTCCTTTTTGGAAATTCAGCATGGGGGATATTATTTTCCCTGTAACAGTCTTATCTTTCATTGTATAGACCAATGAAGCCGAATATTGCGTGTAATAGCAGTAATTGCTTTCGGAATATTCGGTTTTATCCCTTGTTTCCAGGGAAACCGGGAGGAAAATAAAATCCGCTTTACCTGCCAGCCAGTTAACATGACCGTGAATGGAATCGATAGGCGCGCAAAATTCAGCTCCGGCTATCCGCTTGCCTTCTTTCACCGGGTCGGGATAATTTTCGCTGGTCACAATGCGCACAGATAGATTTCCGAAAAACCTTTTCCAGAGGATCAGCTCATCAAACATATGCAATGATGCCGGCAATCCAACAATGACATCATGGCTGAATGTTTTCGGCTGGCTCAGGTGAAATATCCTTGTTCTTTGTTCCTGAAGGTTGAAAGTACCTGTTGAAAGGCTGAGGTGTTTTTTCGTTTCATAATCCCGGCCGCAAAGAAACCCGTATGCTTCCTGTTCACCTTGCACCGTGGCCAGGCTAATGAGGCAACGGTTTGTACAGAGCGTGCACCTTTCGGAACGGATATCAAGTGCTTCAGTGTAAAATCCGAGGCCCCTGAATCCCGATCGGGAGGGCTTATCATCTTTAAAGCCATAGCGCCTGGTTTCAGGCGGTTTTTCTTCTCCGAGTAAAATGGCAACTCCGAGGGCGCCTGTAAGATGGCAATATGGAGAAACAAATATTTTTTTACCCAGCCTTTGTTCAAAGGCCGCAACCAGTGACTTGTTTTTTGCCGTTGCCCCCTGGAAGCAGACCTGGTTGCCGATCGAGCCCTCGACAGCCACTTTTTTCAGGTAATTTTCGGTCACGGAATGAAGTATCGAAGCCAGGATCTCATCCACCGAATACCCTTTATTCAGAAGATGGTTCATGTCGCGTTCCATGAAAACAGTGCAGCGGTCGCTGGTGAGAGGGGCCGGCACTCCCCCTGTCCGTTTTGAATAGGCATCCAGCTCACAGCCAAGTTTCCCCGCCTGCTCCTCGAGAAAACTCCCGGTGCCGGCTGCACAAACGGCATTCATCTGTGAAAAAGTCACCATCCCCTTATGCATGATGGTAAACTTGGAATCCTGTCCGCCGATCTCGATGATGGTGTCAGTTTCGGGGTTCAGTTCATACGCAGCCCTTGCATGTGCAGTGATCTCATCCACAATAAGGTCGGCATGGATGAGCTTCCCTATGAATTTTCTTCCCGACCCGGTAGTCCCGGCCCCGCTTATGCTGAGATCGATCCCAGTTCTGACAACAAGGTCGTCAATGGATTCGAAAACCGCCTGGACTGCTTCGGCAGGCTTGCCCGAAGTGGAGGTATAAAAACCGGAAATGGGTAAGCGGGCTGTGTTTGTTAAAATTGCCTTTGTGCTTGTGGAGCCGATATCTATCCCCAGGAAAACTTCATATTTCGCATCTTTAACAAGTGGAATATACTGATCGACCAGAACCTCCGCAGTATGTGAAGAAACCGATGGTTTGAAGTTCCGGGAGTCTTCGCTTCCGAAATCGGGATACCCCGAAAGCTTTATTTCCAGCGGGGGATAGTAATAATTTTTCCTTTGCTCATCCGGAAGTAAAATTTCATCCAGTGAAGAGATCCTCTTCATCGGGGGATGCTGTTTGTCCTGCAGCCAGAGGTAACATGCGCCGGCAGCGCCAAGGCAGTGAGAATAATCGTGCAACAGGAAGCGGGTGTTCAGAAGTCCTTCGAGATGCCTTATCACGGCGGCATTCAGGGAAACACCCCCGGCAAAGAACACGGGGAATAACGGGTCGGACTGCCTGAACAGGGTATCCACCACATTAACGGCCAGGCCCCGGCAAAGGCTGTCGCATATGGCTTCAAGAGCGAACCCTTGCTGCTGGGCGTGGATAAGGTCCGTTTTGGCAAAAACCGAACAACGGGACGCAATTTCGGGGATGGGGCCTTTGTTGCTTAATGCAACTTTACTCAGTTCTTCAATGCCCGAAAGGTTCAGGCGCAATGCCTGCTGGTCGAGAAAGCTACCTGTTCCTGCCGCGCAGGAAGAATTTGAACGCACCGATTCAAAGTTCCCCTTTTCGTCGAACCTGATCAGGTTGAATTTTTCAGCTCCTATATAAAGAAGGGACCTTGCTTCACTGCATAACACCCTGGTCGCCTTTATAAGAGCAAGCTGTGTGTTGAATGAAGTGAGGAGTTCAGGATTAATGCCCGGAGATGTGCAGGCGGCTATACCCTGAAGGTTTGACAGGGCCAGCTCATTAGTGGCAGACCTGAGGCATTCCCTGATCTTACCTTTATGAAAAAGGTACAGGGTTTTAAGGATCCGGCCCGACATTTCCATGTGGACGAGAGAGATTGTAACTGAACCGATATCTATTCCGAGCAGGGTCTCAGGATCGGGATGCCCGGTTTGTGCCCTCAGGGACATATCCATTTTATGGCTTTGGTAGTGAAGCCAAAGGTAGCTTAAAGTATGGCCTAATGCAAGAAACTCTGACCATAAGAGTGAATAAGCACGGGATGAGGAATTTCAGGGATAAATCTTTTTTATGGGGCCAAAGACGGTATTTGATTTACGATTGGACGAATTACGATTTCAGATTGAAGTTATTGATTTCCGATTTCCGAGTTTAATAATTTATTCGACAATCCTCAATCTTAAATTCATTCGGAACTCTCTTAAGAAACACTTATAATTGAATTAATTGAAAACCTAATTTAAAAGCTTGATTTTTAATATATTGTATCTTTCGTTCTTTGAATAGCTGGTTATATGTTTCAATAGGTAAAGGATTAAATTCCGTTTGTTCTTTTATCATCTTGTAGAAGATTAAAGCAATTTTTCTTGCCGTTGCCTTTATTGCGACTGGTGCACCATGCCTCGCTGATATTCGTCGCATAAAAGTGCCAAGCCAATGATTACTTCGAAGCAAGGAAGAAGCTGCGAATAAAAACGCCTGGCCTGCCTTATTTTTCTTTTTGATCTTTTTAGACCTAAGTTGTTTGCCCCCTGAGATTCTGTTATTAGGTGCAAGGTTTAACCAGGAAACAAAATGCTTCTGCGTAGCCCACTTTGACATATCAATGCCTGTTTC